>JGI24806J26614_1000380_pt1 | contig 13064 bp, 6 predicted proteins | sample Kansoi200umMDA_FD_26614 | JGI IMG/M metagenome (IMG submission 26614)
TTGAGTCTTATTGGTATTGCATTAGTTACTGGCATTCTATCCGGCAGTTATCCCGCATTGTTCCTTTCTAATTTTAAACCGATAAAAGTATTGAAGGGAAAATTAACGTTAGGTGGCGGCAATCTTTTATTCAGGAACAGCCTGGTTGTAACGCAGTTTATTGTTACAATAATATTACTGGTTGGCACAGCCGTTGTTTATAAACAACTGAATTTTATAAAAGATAAAAACCTGGGCTTTGATAAATCAAACCTTTTATACATGCCGATGACTGGTGATATGTGGAATAAGCAGCAGGCATTAAAAACTTCATTGCAGGGAAACCCTTTAACAAGTAATTTTTCTATCATTTCAGACCTGCCAACAGCACTCGTTACCGGTACTATAGATGTAGTATGGGAAGGCAAAGATCCAAAGTCGCAGGTAGTAATTCCTTCTATAGATGTGGATGAGCATTTTATTGATGTTTTTAAAATACAAACGCTAAGCGGACGCAGTTTTTCTACTCAATTTAAAGGCGACAGTTCCAACTATGTTATTAACGAAACAGCTGTGAAACTGATGGGCATGACGGTTCAAAATGCAATTGGCAAAAGTCTTTCTTTTGGCGGCACAAAGGGCACCATCATTGGCGTGGTTAAAGATTTTAATTTTAAATCTCTTCAATATACTATTGATCCGCTGGTCTTGCGGCTGAATAGAGGTGGAGGTATCGTAATGCTGCGTACCCCTGCAGGCAATACAGAAGCATCCATAAAAGCATTGGGAAAAATAAGCCTGCAGCTGAATCCTTCTTACCCGTTCACTTATAATTTTCTTGATAAAGACCTTGATAATCTTTATCGTGGCGAGCAGCAAATGGGAAGCATCTTTAACTTGTTTGCAATCCTTGCCATTTTTATTTCATGCTTAGGCCTTTATGGTTTATCTGCTTTCATGGCAGAACAGCGTACAAAAGAAATTGGTGTGCGAAAAGTATTAGGTGCATCAATATTCAATATTGTTTATTTACTGTCCGGCAGTTTTACAAAGCTTATAATAATTGCAGTGGCTGTTGCTGTTCCACTTTCATGGTTTGCAATCAATAGCTGGCTTAAGGGTTTTGCTTACCGCATAGATGTCAGTTGGATTATTTTTCTCGTGGCATCCGGTGCAGCTTTGCTGATAGCGTGGCTTACGGTTAGTTACGAATCTATTAAAGCGGCAATCGCTAATCCTGTAAAATCATTGAGGAGTGAATAATCCAAAGTATGGTGTGTGATTATTTTATGAGCCAAACTGGTGAATAAAAATTATGCATCGTTGCGTCGCACTCTTGTACGCTTTGTTCAATAGTGACAATAGGCGATGAGTAAAGAACAGAAAGCTAAGTTCAAAAATTACAACTATAACTTATGATAAGAAACTATTTAAAAATTGCTTTTCGCAATCTTAGAAAAAATAAAATTTTTTCTGTCATTAATATATTGGGATTAGCAATCGGGCTAACCTGTTTTATGCTCATCGCTGTATTTGTGTATGATGAGTTGAGCTATGATAAATATGCAGATGATGCCGACAATATTTACCGCATTAATGTATCTGTTACTGGAAATGGCGATTTGGCTGTTTATCCAAACGTAGACGTGGCAGTTGGCGAAGGAATGAAAAATGCTTTTCCTGAAATAAAAGCATCTGCGAGACTTTCGCCGGCAAAAGATTTTGTGAAGTATAACGATAAGCAATTTAAAGAACAGAAGCTTGCTTTTGCCGATTCGAATTTTTTACAGATGTTCTCTATTCCACTTATTGAAGGAGATAATAAAACTGCGTTGGTTCAGCCAAACAGTGTTGTTATTTCAAGAGAGTTTGCAAAAAAATATTTTGGTAATGAGGATCCGCTTGGCAAATCATTGACAATTGGCCTTCACAATGCTTTATATAAAGTTACCGGCGTTATTGATAAGGTACCTGATAATACACATTTTCATTTTGATGCATTTCTAAGTCTCTCTACCTTTCACCTCAACGGCGGAACATGGAGTAACATTGGTTTTTACACATATCTTCTTTTAAATAAAAATGCAGATGCTAAAGCATTAGAAGCAAAGTTTCCACAACTGGTTGCAAAATATGTTGTGCCGGAAGTACAGCATGATATGGGAGTTAGTCTTGCTGAAGCACAGAAATCCGTTAGCACTTTTCGCTTTTCATTGCAACCTGTAACAGACATTCATTTGCATTCTAATACAAAATATGAACTGGAACCAAATGGCGATATGCAATACGTTTATATTTTTTCTGCGCTGGCTGTATTTATATTATTGCTTGCCTGTGTAAACTTTACAAACCTTTCTACGGCACGGGCTGTAAAACGGTCAAGAGAAGTTGGCATTAGAAAGGTAATGGGGTCAATAAAAAAACAATTGATCTTCCAGTTTCTTACCGAATCTGTTTTGTATACATTCTTCGCTATGCTGTGCGCTTATGTGTTAATATTTTTCCTGCTTCCTTACTTCAACCAATTGGCAAATAAAAATATTAGCTTTAGTTTTTTTCTAAACCTGCAATCGTTACTCGTAATATTTTTTGTAAGTTTTATTGCAGGAATATTGGCTGGAATCTATCCTGCTTTCTTTTTGTCATCATTCAACACCATCAAGGTTTTAAAAGGAGCTTCCCTACAAGGTTCACAAAGAAAACCTTTGCGCAGCAGTTTAATAGTATTCCAGTTTTTTATTTCCACTGCATTGATCATTGCTACCATCATTGTTTACCAGCAATTGCATTACATGCAGAATAAAAAATTAGGGTATGATAAAGACCAGGTTTTATACCTGCCTGATGCGAGGTTGCTAGGTAAAAATCAAGTTGCTTTTGAACAACAGCTGTTGCAGGATAGCCGTGTAGCTTCAGCAAGTATTTCAAGATATGTTCCTGGTGGTGAAATGATGGATGGTACAGAGATATATCCGAAAAATGAAACAGGCAACGGTACAGAAATTCATGCAAACATTTATCATATAGACTATGATTACCTGCGCACATTAGGCATACACGTTTTGCAGGGAAGAGATTTTTCAAAAGAGTTTTCGACAGATTCGGCAGGTGTACTTATTAACGAAGAGGCTGTACGTGAATTGGGTTGGGCAAATAATAATGCCGTTGGAAAAACAATTGTTCGCTCCGGTCAGCAGGAATTTAAAGTGATAGGTGTTGTTGCAGATTTTAATTATGCTTCTGTTAAGCAAAAAATATCTCCGATGATGATGATGCTCGGCAATAATTTTGGAGGTTTAATAGTAAAAATAAACACCAAAGATATCCAGGATTTTTTAGGCGATCTGAAAAAAAAATGGACCTCATTTAACCCGGAAGGTCCGTTGGAATATAATTTCCTTGATGAAAATTTTGCCAAACTCTATGCCAGTGAAGCGCATACACAACAAATATTTTCTGCGTTTGCAGTTTTGGCAATAATCATTGCAAGCCTTGGTTTATTTGGTCTTTCAGCATTTGTAATAGAACAGCGCACTAAAGAGATCGGTATTCGAAAAGTATTGGGTGCTTCTGTGCAAAACGTATTGATGCTTGTATCAAAAGAATTTTTATTGCTGGTAATAATAGCATTCCTTATTTCAATACCTGTTACCTGGTGGGCAATGCATACATGGTTACAGGATTTTGCGTATAGAATAGATATAACCGCATGGGTATTTGCTATTGCAGGTATTGCTGTTGTATTAATTGCTTTTCTTACCATAAGTTTCCAGGCAATTAAAGCAGCCATTGCAAACCCGGTAAAAAGTTTGAGAACGGAATAAAGCCCCTTTCCCCTAAAGGGGTAATAAGAAAAGAGAAATATTTTTTGCACCCCTTTAGGGGCTGGGGGCATCATCGTTGCGTCGCACGCTTGTACGCTTTGTTCAGTAATGATCTGAACGCACAAGTGAGTGACACAACAAGCGATGAATAAAGAACAAAAGCTAAGTATATAAAAACTTGAAACATATTACGTACAACTTATAACTTCTTTTATGTTTAAAAATTATTTCAAAATTGCAGCAAGACACCTGGTAAAGCAGAAAATGTATTCTGCAGTTAAGATTGGCGGCTTTGCACTAAGTATTGCTGCTTGTTTACTAATTGCATTGTACATAAAAGATGAATTGAGTTATGATAAAAATTGGGCAGATGCTGATCGCATTTATCGCATAACAGGTGAATACAATATCAACGGCAAAATTGAAAGTGGTGCAGATTGGCCTGCACCAATGGCAAAAGCATTGAAAGAAGATTTTCCTGAAGTAGAAAAAGCCGGTCGATTTATGGATGCGCCGCTATTTTATGGAGCAGGTAGTAACCAGCTAAGAAAAGTTGATGAAGAACAAAACATTTTTGAACAAGGATTTAGTTATGCAGACCAGGATATGCTTGATATGTTGCAGGTTCCAATGGTGTATGGTGACAGGGCGCATGCATTAAGTGAACCAAACACAATGGTTATTTCAAAAAGTAAAGCGGATAAATATTTTCCGAATCAGAATCCTGTTGGAAAAGTAATGATCCTGAATAATGATGTAAAGAACCCTTATAAGATTGGTGGTGTTATAAAAGACTTTCCTACTACTTCTCATATTCATTATGATTTTCTTCTTACGATGACCGGTCATCAACTTTGGGATGGTGAGCAAACAACATGGATGGCGAGTAATTATCCTACTTATGTGTTATTGAAACCCGGTGCAAATCCCGTTCAGTTTCAAAACAAGCTGAAGTTGATATTGACCAAGTATTATATTCCTGCGTTAAAAGAAAGTAACAACACGGAAGCAGAAACTATTTTAGAAAATGCAAAACTTCTTATACAACCAATTGCAGACATACATCTTTATTCTGCCAATATTGAAGATCGTCTGGATAAAGGAGACATAAGATTCGTATGGTTATTTGGAGCCATTGCAGTTTTTATTCTTGTAATTGCCTGTATCAATTTTATTAATCTCTCAACTGCAAAATCTGCTAACCGTGCAAAGGAAGTTGGATTAAGAAAAGTAGTGGGTTCACACCGCAGTAGTTTGGTAAAACAATTTTTAACTGAATCATTACTCTATAGTGTATTGTCTTTTGTTTTGGGTTTATTGATCGCCATATTATTGCTTCCTTATTTCAATACGCTTTCCGCAAAACATTTAACTATTCCATGGACAGCATGGTGGTTACTGCCAATGATGATTACTGCTGCAATTATTATTGGTGTTGTTGCTGGGTTATATCCGTCATTTTATTTGTCTTCTTTTAAGCCTATCCACGTATTGAAAGGGCAGGTAAGTAAGGGTAGTAAGCATTCTGTTTTAAGAAATGGATTGGTTGTATTCCAGTTTACCACTTCAATAATTCTTATTATCGGTACAATTGTTATCTACAATCAAACACAATACATACTCAATAAAAAGATCGGTTTCGATAAAGACCAGGTATTGGTGATACAAGGAACAAATACACTTGAAGATAAAAGAGAAGCTTTTAAAAATGAGTTGTTGAAATCATCCGAGATAAAAAGTGTTTCAGTTAGTGATTACTTACCAATATCGGGAACCAAGCGTGACGGTAACACTTTTTACAAAGAAGGAAAAACAAAAGAAGATATAGGTGCCTTCACTCAGAAATGGCAGGTAGATTACGATTACCTGAAAACATTGGGTATGCATATGATTGAAGGGAGATATTTTTCAAAAGACATGGCTTCAGATTCTGCTGCCGCTGTTATTAATAAAACCATGGCAACTAAACTTGGGTTAAAAAACCCAATTGGGCAACGTATAGAAAATGGATGGCAAAAGTTCACCGTAATAGGTGTGATGGAAGATTTCAATTTCGAATCAATGCGGCAGGATGTAACACCGCTTTGTCTTGTTCTGGGGAATTACAATTCTTCCATTTTTTCTGTAAAGATCAGCGGCGCAGATACTAAGAGTGTCATAAATTATGTATCATCTGTTTGGAAAAGCTTTTCTCCTAATCAGCCATTCCGTTATACTTTTCTTGATGAAAGTTTTGCAAACATGTATGCAGATGTACAACGCACAGGAAGCATCTTCACGAGTTTCGCCATACTTGCCATCATTATTGCATGTCTTGGATTATTTGCTTTGTCAGCATTTATGGCTGAGCAACGCAATAAAGAAATTGGTATACGCAAAGTGCTTGGCGCAAGTGTAAGTGGCATTACAACTATGCTTTCAAAAGATTTTGTAAAATTGGTTTTCATTTCTATTGTTATTGCATCACCCATTGCATGGTGGGCAATGACAAAATGGTTGCAGGATTTTGCTTATCGTATTTCAATCAGTTGGTGGATGATCGCTGCAGCTGCATTAGTGGCAATTGTAATTGCATTGATCACCATAAGTTTTCAATCCATAAAAGCAGCGTTGATGAACCCTGTAAGAGCTTTGAGATCGGAATAGATATCGTGAATAAAAAAGAAGAATTTTTTTTGAACCAGGCTAAAGAATAAATATTAGACTTTCGTTGCGTCGCACTCTTGTACGCTTAACTATAAATGAACAGGTAAAGATGTCTCATAAGTAGAATCCAAATAATTCTGCTTAACGAGCCCTTTTTTAAAAGGGCTCTCTTTATGTAGACCTGAAGATAGGAGAGGTGAAATTTTTTGCTGTCCGTTATTTTTTTAAAAAACTCTTTTCATAACAATCTATCCATTCATCAACTGTCATTTTTGTTGCCAGTTCGCCCATTAGTTTTATGGGAATATTTTCCGGTTTCTTAAACCTTATACAGCTTTTGCCCATATCTAATTTTGCGGTTGACTGCTTTGAAAATTCTTCAGTAAACCAATTAAACAATGATGGTTTTGCATAAATACCCATGTGATAAACTGCAATAAAATTTTTCTGCGAAGCAAGACTCATAAAAGGCAATGGAAGTTTTGGATCGCAGTGATAACCCGCAGGATAAAGCTTGTGCGGTACTACAAAGCCGATCATCCCATACCCCATTACTTCCTGGAAACCTTTTGGCAGGTTCTTTTTTATTTCGTTGCGAAGTTTTATAAATACAGCGCGTCTTTCTTCAGGAACTTCAGCAATATATGCTTCAGGCGTTAGAACTGCAGATTGCATAAAGATGATTTTTGTATTTCTAATTTAGTTTTTCTTTCCTGATTCTTAAGCAAAAATTGTCACAGTTTTTTCGCATATCCCAAAACCATTTTTCAGAAGTGTATCAAAGTATAACAGTAGTTGTATCAAAAGCGTACACCATCTATGTTAAATATGCTCTAACTAATTGGTTTACATACATGTAAATCGTGGCACTAATTTTTGTTTCGTAAATAGGCTTAGTGTGCTTATTAATGAATAGTTGTAGTAGGGTAAGGTAAACTGTATCAATAAACTGAAGATAATGAGTGAACAGATAGATGCAGTGTGCGACGCAAGAAAAGTTCAATTATAATTCTTAGCCGGTAACATAAATCTTCTCTTATGTTTAAAAATTATTTAACCATTGCAGTTAGAACATTGTGGAAGAATAAACTTTTTACTGCCATAAATATTCTTGGTCTTGCAATTGGCATCAGTGCTTCGCTGGTAATTTATTTGCTGGTGAATTATCATTTTACTTTTGATAAGTTCGAAAAAGATGGCGACAGAATTTATCGCGTGGTTTCCAATTTTACTTTTTCAGGAAATACTTATCGCAACTCTGGTGTTACTTATCCAATGGGGCCTGCTTTAAAAAAAGAATTAACAGGATTTGATGCGGTGGTTCCTTTTCGCACATGGGATGATGATGTAAAAGTAGGTGTGCCTGTTGAAAGTGGCAAAGACCCTGTTGTATTCAAGAAACAAAAGAATTTTGTTTTTGCTGATGAAAACTTTTTTAATTTAATAGGATATGAATGGCTGGCAGGGGCTGCGAAGACTTCTGTTGTTGCACCCTATCAAACAGTGTTGACAGAATCAAATGCAAGGTTGTACTTTCCCAAATTAAAAACAGCGGAAATCATTGGTAAGGAAATTTATTTTAATGATACTATAAGAACAACAATTACTGGTGTTGTAAAAGATATACAGGCAAACACTGATTTTAGTTTTAAAGCTTTTGTTTCAAGAGCCACATTAGAAAGCACCACTTTGAAACCACCGGACTGGGAAGAATGGGATAACACAACATCGGCTTCACAATTATTAGTAAAACTTTCCCCGGGTACATCGACTACTGCAATTGAAAAAGGCATACTTAATATTTATCAAAAGCACCACAAAGCACAGGAAGGAGATCATAGCACAACAGTTTATAACCTGCAGCCATTAAATGATATCCATTTCAATGAAGAATATGGCGGTTATGACAAACCACTTGCAAACAAACCTACTTTATACAGCTTGCTGGCAGTAGCTGCATTTCTCTTACTGTTAGGGTGCATCAATTTTATCAACCTTACTACTGCACATGCAGCGCAACGTGCAAAAGAAATTGGTATACGCAAAACAATGGGCAGTTCAAGAAAGCAACTTATTTTTCAATTTCTCAGCGAAACATTGTTGCTTACACTTTCCGCAACAATTCTTTCTATTCTTTTAACACCGTTGATCTTAAAGGCTTTTACAGGTTTTATTCCTGATGATCTTCATTTTAATCTTGCGGGGCAACCAGGAATTATTTTGTTTTTACTTTCTCTTGTAGTAGTCGTTACGCTGCTGTCAGGTTTTTATCCTGCAATGGTTTTATCTGGCTATAAACCCGTACTGGTATTAAAAAATGTGGCGTATACAAATACAGGAAAAACAAGAACTGCATGGTTGCGCAGATCATTAACTGTATCGCAGTTTGTAATTGCACAGGTATTTGTTATGGGTGCAATACTCGTAAGTAAACAGATCTCTTATTCTATTAATAAAGACCAGGGATTTAAGAAAGAAGCTATTCTTTATTTGAACACAAATTATTATGACACAGTACAATCTCATAAATATGTTTTGCTGAATAAGATAAAAGCGATACCTGAAGTTGCAATGGTTAGTTTGTGCAATAACCCACCATCTTCAAACAGTACATGGAGCAGTACGATGAAATATAAAGATGGTAAAAAGGAAATAGAAACAGATGTGCAACAAAAATATGGCGACAGTAACTATATAAAATTATACGGCCTCAAGCTGCTTGCCGGAACTAATATACAACAGAGCGATACGGTTACATCCTTTATCATCAATGAAACATATGCGCACATTCTTGGCTTCCGGGATCCGCAAAAAGCAATAGGAAAAAATATTGAGTGGAGCAATAAACAAGTGCCTGTTATCGGAGTTGTGTCAGACTTTAACCAGAGGTCTTTGCATGAACCAATTAAACCATTGGTAATTGGCAGTTGGGGCAGCACACAAAGAAATATAAGCATTGCACTGCAGCCACAAAATGAATATGGCACTACATGGAAAACAGCCATTACAAAAATTGAAAAAGCATGGAAAGAAATTTATCCGGACCAGGATTTTACCTATAATTTTTTTGATGCGGACATTGCAAAATATTATGAAGCAGAGCAACATATCGCAAGCCTGTTAATGTGGGCAACAGGTCTTGCTGTTTTTATCAGTTGCCTTGGATTACTTGGCCTTGTTATTTATACAACAGTACAACGCACAAAAGAAATTGGTGTAAGAAAAGTGTTAGGCGCTTCTATACTGCAGATCGTGACGATGATCTCAAGAGATTTTATTTTGCTGGTATTGCTTGCATTTATCATCGCTGCACCACTGGCATGGATAGGTATGTATAAATGGTTACAAAATTTTGAATTTAGAACAGATATAAGCTGGTGGATATTCATCATTGGCGGTAGCGTAATGGTTCTTGTTGCATTGCTTACGCTTTCATTTCAAACGATCAGGGCTGCGATGATGAACCCTGTAAAAAGCTTAAGAACAGAATAAGAAACCCCTATCCCCTAAAGGGGTATAAGAATGAGAAGATTTTTTTGCCCCCCTTTAGGGGATGGGGGCAACTTTCGTTGTGTCGCACCCTTGTACGCTTTGTTGATTAATGATCTGAAAGTACAAGTGAGTGACACAACGAAGATGAGTAAAAACCAACAGCTTGTTACAAAAAATATTCATTAATAATAATTAGAACTTATGCTACAAAATTTTTTAAAGATCGCTTTCAGAAATATTACCAGGCATAAGGGATTTTCATTTATCAATATTGCCGGGTTAACATTGGGACTTACTGCGTGTATTTTAATTGGACTGTTTGTTTGGGACGAACACCAGTATGATAAATTTCTTCCGGGCAGCGACCAGGTTTATCGTGTGTATAGTGAATATAAAAATAGCGAAGGAACACAAATGATGGCTGTTACCCCACCAATGTTTGCAAGCACACTGGATAAAGATTTTCCTGAAGTGGAGAAAACTGCCCGTGTAATGATGATGGGTGAATACAAAACGCTTTTTGAAGCAGGTAAAAATAAATTGTATGAGCAAAGCGGTTACTTTGTCGATTCCACTTTCTTGGACGTTTTTCCTTTAACGTTTAAGTATGGTAGTTCAGTTAAAGCATTAGACGATCCTAACTCAATTGTTATCTCGCAGGAAATGGCAGAAAGATTTTTTGGCAGTGATGATCCGGTAGGTAAACAAATAGTGAAAGACAAAACACCTTACCTCGTAAAAGGAGTTTTTGAAAAAGATCCAAAATTTCATTTGCAGTTTAATTATTTAATATCTCTTTCTGCAATAGGATTACCGGCGCAACGCATGCAAAGTTGGGGCTGGCACCAATTTGTTACGTATGCTAAATTGAAAAAGCAAACTGATGTTACTGCGCTGCAGTCTAAGTTCCAGGCTTATGTAAAAGAGAAATCAAAAACTGCAGACAACAATGCAGCCAATACTTCAGACAAACCATTTTTTCAATCTTTGAAAGATATTCATTTATATTCTTCAGATTTTAAATTTGACCTGGCTCAACGTGGCAATATTACTTATGTAAATGCACTAACCATTATTGCAGTTTTTATTTTGCTTATCGCCTGTTTCAATTTTGTAAATCTTGCAACAGCAAAATCATTGCAAAGAGCAAAAGAAGTTGGAGTACGTAAGAGTATTGGTGCAGATAGAAAACAACTGATATTTCAATTTATTGGTGAAACCGTTTTACTGAGTTTTATCAGCATTCTTATTTCTGTTTGTCTTGCAGCTTTGCTATTGCCATGGCTAAACCAGTTTACCAATAAACATATTTCAATCGCACTGTTTGCTGATCCGGTAGTTCTGGTATTGCTTATCATATTATCAATAGCCGTGGGGATAATTGCAGGATTTTACCCGGCACTCGTACTGTCAGGATTTAAGCCTGTAAAGGTTTTGAAAGGAAGTATATCAATCAATGAAGAGCCTGGAAAAATTCCATGGCTAAGACATGGATTGGTAGTAACACAATTCACTCTTTCAGTATTGCTGATAATAAGTGCCATTGTTGTTTTTAACCAGGTTAATTACCTGCACAATAAAGATCTTGGTTTTAATAAAGACCAGATTATGTTCTTTCCTATGAGAGGTGACAACATGTTCAAAAATGTTGATGCCTTTAAAAATGAATTACAAAAAGTACCTGGTGTTTCTTCTGTTTCTATCGGTTATGGTTTTCCAGGTGGCGCCATTGCAGGCCAGCAATTTATTGGCCCGTTAGTGCTTGCTGCGGTACGGTTCCATACTTTATATAAATTATCTGTATTAGCATGAAACTGATCATAACTCAATTCATTTTGTATCCATTCAAAAATAAGAATAGCTGCTGCCATTCCTACTGACAACCCTAATATATTAATGAATGAGGTAGTCCTGTTCTTTACTATGTTGCGGAGAGCGATTTTAAAATAATTTCTAAACATGCCAGCATTTTTAAAATTGTCAATTCATTTTTTCCATATTGCTATAATAGTACAAGCGTGCGACGCAACGATGTTTAATTCTTATTCTATTGTTTGGTTCATAAAAATTCTTTTTTCATTTGCACATTTACACATCTTCACATTTGCACATCATCACTCTGTTCTCAAACTCTTTACAGGATTAGCGATCGCCGCTTTGATTGCCTGGAAACTAACCGTAGCAAATGCAATAGTTAGCGCAAGAATTGCAGTAACGGCAAATACCCACCAACTGATATTTACACGATAGGCAAAATCCTGCAACCATTTGTTCATAAAATACCATGCAATCGGTGACGCAACTACCAACGAGATAACCACGAGCTTTATAAAATCTTTTGACAAAAGCAATGCAACGTTTTGTGTAGTCGCACCAAGCACTTTGCGTATGCCAACTTCTTTCTTTCGGCGCTCTGCTGTGTATGCAGCCAATCCAAACAAACCAAGACAGCTAATAAAGATTGCAATGGAAGTAAATATCCAAAGCAATGATCTTAATTTATCTTCTGCAGTGTACATCGCTTCGAAATTCTCATCAAGAAATTTGTATTCTATGGGATATTCCGGCGTAAATTTGTTCCATGCAGTAGTTACACCAGCAATCGTATTGTTTATTCCAGCTGTTTTCATTTTTACTGCAACCTTCCATGCTTCTGAAGGAAATATTTGTATCACCGCAGTCTCAACTTTGTCGTACAAACTTTTATAATTGAAATCTTTTACTACGCCAATGATCTTACCTGTCTTTAATGAATCTGGATTTGAAGCACCCCATGGATGCCAGTAGAGATCCTGTCCCAGCGCTTTTTGCGGGGTGCCAAAACCTAATTGTTTAACGGCAGTTTCATTAATGATCCATGCATGATCTTTATCTGTGCCCATTTCTTTTGAAAAGTCTCTGCCTGCTATTACCTGTATGCCCATTGTTTTTATATAATCAAAATCAACAGTAAGTTGTGTGCAGGATTGTGTTGTTTGCTGACCATTATGTGGCACAATAATTTCATCACCGGCAACAGCATCACCTGGAAAACCATAACCGATAGAAACAGAAGAAACACCAGGTACTTTTTGTAATTCATTTTTAAAGGCATCAACATTTTTGAACATGTTGTCACCTCTC
>JGI24806J26614_1000382_pt1 | contig 13054 bp, 6 predicted proteins | sample Kansoi200umMDA_FD_26614 | JGI IMG/M metagenome (IMG submission 26614)
TGCGCATACGCCTTGTAATTTGATGGTGTCGCGCAAGCTATATTCTTGACTTTGTTAAATTTTTCCGCCACGATATGTTACTAAGACNCAAATAATCCATCATGATTTGTGTTGGAATCCTAGCACTCTCGAACAAAGAACAGGCAGAATTGACCGGATAGGTGCAAAAGCGGAGAAATGCGGTCGGCCCATTAATATTTATTTACCATACATAAGTGAAACACAAGATGAAAAAATGTACCGCGTTGTAACCGAGAGAGAACGGTGGTTTAATATTGTAATGGGAGCTGAATACAAGACCGATGTTGCCAGTACCGATCAGTATTCGGAGCGGATTCCCTTTCCAGAAGAATTAGCGAAGGAACTGTCTTTTAATTTAGAAATTAAATAATATTCCATCTTCTTGCTCTTAATTCTTGAAGCATGTGCCTCATTTGCGTCTTAGTAACATATCGTGGCGGAAAAATTTAACAAAGTCAAGAATATAGCTTGCGCGACACCATCAAATTACAAGGCGTATGCGCATCAGAAAAAAGCTGGATTTTTTGTCATCAAAATGAAACTAAATTTTGCCCTTAAAATCCCTTTTTTTACCTTCACAAAACGACAAAGCGATGACACGCGCTTTTTTATACTGCATATTTCATTGACATTTAGCTAATTAAGGGCCTTGGTTCGATCCCGGCCCACACCACTTGTCCACCGAAGCTTCAGCGAAGGTGGACGGAACTTAAAGACCCTGACAGAAATGTCGGGGTTTTTTGTTTTTTGGGTTATTTGCTTTGCCCAACGGAGGAGCAAATAATATGTTTATTTCAACAAATTCTTAAACGCCGACCCAAAAATCAAATAACTCGTATTTCCACCAATCGTGCCCTCGTTTTGTCCCCACAGGAATGGCCAGTCATCGTAATTTTCAAAGTGGTCGGGTTTTCTGAATAATATACCCGGGGCAACATTGCCCGGGATGAATGAGAAATCAGCCCTGTTATTTCCATAAAAAACCGCCTTGGGACGGGCTGCGCCCACCGTTGCTACTAAAGAATAATTATGGTACGGATGGCAGCCAAATAGCCAGTTAGTGGTTTTGAAAGCATGGTTGGCATTGATAATATCAGGAAAATATTTGCTGGCAAAACAGATAGTGGTGCCAAAGCTCACCACGGCTCCGCTACCTGCCCAGTTACCAAGAGCGATAGGCACGCCGTAGGGATTGTTTTTTTCGAGGCTGTCTATATATTCTTTGTACTTGACAACAAAAGGGCGAAGCTTTTCTTTGAAAGACGCATTCATATGCGGTATAGCATCGAGTGCCGTAGAAATATTGAAGCTGACGTTACGCCCAAGCGCGGGCCATAAAAGTTCCTGGAATTTATCGGCATATGACTGCTCCCCGGTTGCAATGTACAATTGAAGATTGGTGCCAATATTAGCCGCTCCGCCACCCGGGCCGGGATTCGTCTGTTGTTGATTGGTAAGTAATTCCGTGGCTTCCTTCAGCAGTCTTTTTGACTGCGTCAGCGCCCGCGCCGATAGATCGTCATTATATCCTTTCAGTGCGCGGCTTGCTGCAGCAAACATCGTTGCCGCCCTGAGATCGAGGCCGGGATTACGGCTTGTAAATGCCCACATATCATCTTTAACGCCACTCGACCTGCCATCAGGGGCCACTTCGTAAGGGGCAAGCTTCGGGTTATAGGGAAGGCCATCTGTTATTGAACCGGCGTCGCCAAGATGATGGTAATTATCGAGAACAGCATTAGAGAGCGTTTGTGCCATATGACCGATGATCTCGGCCTGGGCAATCAGGTTCATGGTTCCATGCTCGATAAACTGCAACAGGTCAGGTGTTCCGTCAGGGCGGTGAAGATCAACATACCGTTGTTTCTGATCAACAAAAGTCTGGTCGCGTAAGGGTTTAAAAGATTCCCATGTTTGTACAAAGTTCTGCACCACGCCAATGTTCGCCCCTGTCTCGATATCAAAATCTCCGGCATCGAAAAAACCACCGGTGTTTAAGCCGGGGATCAGTTCCATGGCTTTATACTTTGTATCGGTTGTGGGTCCCTGTCTATGGAGATCGAAATGATCGGTGTTTGGAGGAGCCTGCATATAACCCTCTTTAAAAGGCTCGGCGTGCCATACCCTGTAAGCTTCGTTCACGAACATGTGATTCATGTGAATCGGGATCCAGATATCGCTGGTGGCATCGGTTATTTTATCGTAGACGTTGTTTTCAATCAAAAAATTATTTGTTTTAAAATCTCCATACTGGATATAATAGATCCCGGGACTCTTAACTGCTGAAAAATCGAACTTCACATAATGGTACTTGTAATAATCACCCCAGGGTACAATGTTGCCGCTGAATACTTTGCTGGCATTACCGTCGTCGCCCACTTTATATATTGATGCACTTGTAAGCGGCTTGTCTTTTTTGTCGAGTTCAATGACGGAGACTTTTGGTTGAGACGGGAGATAGCCCACTTGCGAGAAACCGATATTCGGCTCTCTTACCCAGCCCTCAATAGCATTTGGTTCAATGATCCAGCTCAACACCTTGCCTGTTTTTCCTGCCGGAAGAATACTGCGCACTAAAAACCAACCGTTTTGTGCCAGCATACGCCCGTCGAAAAGCATAAGATCGGCATCCGTGGAGCTGATCTTTACCAAGCGCGACGGATCATCGGGTGCAAGCAGGAACGTGTGCCCCGTTTCGAGAGGAAGCGGATCAATAAATTTTCCTGTACCCCTGTCATCGGAAGTATTGTATCCCTTGAACTGCTTTGGTTTTTCACTGTTAGGTCTCGTAACGGTGTTGCCCACTACGTAGCGTGGGAAACGGTTGTAACGCCCATCCACCAGGTAGGCCTTTCCCCAGTATTGCGAAGGGAGGAACTCAAGGTTAAACCCGGCACTTCCTTCAAGTGCTTTGGGAAGGGGTTTATCAAGGTAAACAGCTATCTCGACAGTTTTACCCCTGGCAGTGACAACCACCTGCGATTCAAAACCGTAGTCTTCATACCGTAATGTAGCCTCAATGGTTTTCAACACACGGTCCACTTTACGGTTCGATATGACAGGAACAAGATCCCACTGCTCCGGGGTATTGGAAAGTCTCACAGCGCCGCCCTGCGATGTTCTCACGCCGTGATGGATCAGTTCTATACCGGCAGTCTTCTCATCATTGAAGCCGCCGGTAAAAAGATTGCTGTACACAAGAACATTGACACCCTGCCTTTCGAAATACTCAAGATCATTGAGTTTCAGCTCCTGGCCCGAAGCAATATTGAACGCCGCCTGCAGCAGCACTGTCAATAAAAAAAAACTGTAGTCTTTTCATGTTGAAAAAATAAACTTCTGTTAGCCTGGTCGCTAACAAAAAAATTAAACAAAAGGGTTAGGCAGATAGATCATCAAAAAGCAGTTGCAAACCACAGGTTCAAATACTTTAGAAACCTGTTGGTATACATACTGATGGCGGCTTTTGCAAAAGGTTCATTGCCCCACCAGGGTAACTACAATTGGTGATCATTATATTAGGCAGGTTAGCTCAAATTACAAAAAATGCAGGAAATTCCAAGTGCTGATGGGCCGGTTTTGTCGCCCGGGTTTTGTAAAGCGAATGCGTGGTAACATAGAAAATCAATTGATCAAAAGCACTCTGGCATTGTTTTTATGCTCTACCATTAAAGCAATAAAAACCCAAACCCATGAAACGCCTCCTCCATGTGCTCCTGGTAGCCGCCTTGCTGGCCGGCTGTAAGAAAGAAACAGTTACAACAGTACAGGTCAGCGGACCCAATGCCGCAGCTGATAAGCAGGCCGTTGGCAAATCAGCTAACGCGTTGCTTAGTGCAGGCGCCTATCCTGTCCTGAATATCGAGATCCAGTATGCTCCCGGCATGAAACCGCAGGACCAGTCCGTTAGCAACCTGGTTAATTTCCTGAATACCTATCTCAATAAACCCTCGGGGATCAACGTGGTACAAAAGCCGGTGAGTTCTTTAGGCGCTCCTACCGTTACCCTGCAGGAGGTAGCAAATTTCCAGGATAAAAACCGGAGCGTATATACGATTGATAACTCTATTGCCGTGTATGTCCTGTTTGCCGATGCCGATTATAGCGTGCAGGATGTGGCCGGCATTTCTTACTGGAACACTTCGATCACCATTTTTGAAAAGACCATTCAGTCCAAGACCGGCGGCGCATTCCAGGCCAGCCGGGTAAAAGTAGAATCCGGGACGCTGATGCATGAGTTTGGGCACCTGCTGGGACTGGTCAACCTTGGCTCCCCCATGGTAAAAGCCCATGAAGACGCGGCCCATGTACAGCATTGCAGCAATACAAGTTGCCTGATGTATTATGCAACCCAAACAAATGGACTTACAGCCTCGATGAATAATACGATACCGGGACTGGATGCGGATTGTGTGAATGACCTAAAGGGGAATGGGGGAAGATAGACAGGATGCGCGATTGAATAGGGATGGACGGAAGGTTTTTGTGTCACTAGCCGATTCTTGCCAAACTACAACTACACTGCAACCAACAACAGTCATATCTCCGGCATACATGTCGATACAATCACTCTTGAATATATATAGGGCACATACACGACAACATCATTATCCATCACAAAAGCAAAAAAATATCATAAAAAAGTTGCATTACTAAAAACTAATTGTCAACTTACGTAGCGATCGTATTTCCGTGGCTGCGAGTCCCCCTCATTGTGCGCCACCAGTTTCGAATTTTTCATGCAACCATAAACTGACTGTATGTTTGAGAACATAGCGCTCAATGTCGTTATCGGCCTTGTATTGGTATATCTCCTCTATTCTCTATTGATTACCGTCATTGGCGAAATAGCAGGGTCGGCTCTCGGATTGCGCGCGCGTATCCTGCGCATGGCTATCGAACGGATGCTTAATGATGGCTATTACAAAAAAGTTATGGATTCAAATTCGGCGCCGAGGGGTCGGCTTGGCCGCTTTTGGTATGCAATTCAGAATAATATAATCGTATTCTTTCTGCGCCAGCGAAAAGACTTCAAGGAAAGCGTAGCCGGCCGTTTTTACCAATACCCTTCTGTAAAATACCTGGCGAAGTTTGAATCCGCGCAAAAACTTCCTTTTCAGGGTACCAAACCCTCTTACCTGTCTGCTGAGAATTTCGCGGTTTCCCTGCTCAACTTCGTCGCTGAAAAGGGTGCCGGGGAAACGCTGATGGAAAAAGTGCAATTTGCCCTGCGAAATAATACGCTGCACATAGAAGAAGAAACCCTGGGGCAGTTGAATGACATGCTGAGCAACTCCGAGAACAACCTGGATGTCTTTCGGGATAAACTGATGAAGTGGTTCAATGAGACTATGGACAGGGCCACCGGGTGGTATAAAGAAAAATTACAGCAGGTACTTTTCGTGTTGGGATTCTCTCTTGCGGTCATTTTCAACATCGACTCTATCAGCATCAGCAAATTTTTGTTGAAAGACAAGAACGCCCGTGAGCAAATGGCCGGCATGGCGGTTGCCATTTCGAAAGACACCCTGCGGTATCATGCGCTGCTCGATAAAAATGATACAATAAACCGACAGGCAATTCTTGACAGCAGTTATCGGCGGATCAGCCAGGACCTGGATCAGTCGAATAAGATCTTAGGCCTCGGGTGGCATTTCGACACCAGAACAAAGAACTGGATGTTTGATCGGCGCGTAGCGCCTCACGATTCAGTTACCGTATTCGCAGACCAGTTCATCAACTATGATACAACCCTAAACAGGTTGCGATACAGGCAGGCTACAAACTGGATAATATGGGATAGCCTTAAAAGCAGGCTTGAGCGTGACAGGCAGGATTCCCTGACACTCGAAAAAACGATCGCCCTGAGGCAGAAACAGGCGCCTGTAAGAGACACCGATGTTTTTCTAAAATCGGCCACACAATTAAAAGATACACTCATCTCCCACATCCAGAGGAGAAATGATTCCATTCCCCTGGCCCGGCAGAACCTGGAAAATGATTCTGCAGACATTGTAAAATGCAGCAGGGTGCTGGCGTTCTATACTGCACGGATAACAAACCTTGTCAACGGTAAAATGATCACCGTGGACTCGGTCGTTAACAAACTCGCTACCGATTCTACCGTAGCTTTTTTTGGGAAGCGCAGGTATAATGCTTTTGAAAAAACCGTATTTGTTCTTGGCGCCCCATTCAGGTTACCGTTGTCACTACTGGGATGGCTTCTTACCGGCTTCGCGCTTTCGCTGGGCGCTCCATTCTGGTTTGGAATTTTAAATAAGCTGGTAGCACTAAGAAGTTCCGGTGTTAAACCGGAAGAGAAAACCGACAAATTTTCGAATGAGCCAACCACATTGGGCGGTGAGCCGCCAGGGAAACCCGGGATGGCGGTTTTTGGCGCCTCCTCCGATTCCAAGATGAATGCTTTGCAGAAATTGAAAAAAGAAATGGTGGATGAATATGGTGTATCGGGGGTTGGCATAAAACCCACCCTGCAAGCCCCCGGGTATGCATTAGTGGCCTTCGTGATCTCCCAGTCTGTCGCAGATTATATGATCAGTAAATATGGTTCGCCGGTCAAATCTTCAACGGGACAGGAATATCCCGTTACATATACCGTGCAGCCCGTTAACAACATCCACGCGGCGGCGGGTAGTGCTATTTCCAATAAGAATAATCTATCGCGGGCGGGAACCTTGGGATGTTTTATGCAAAAAAAAGGAGATAATGGGACTTATTTTATTTCCTGCTGGCATGTTCTTAAAGATAATAATGACTGGAAATCTACTGCATTAAAAGAGCGCGTGATCATTGAACACCAGGGAGAGGGAATAGTTGAAATAGGGAGGGTTTTGGACGGCTATCTTTCTTCACCATTAGACCCCGGAGCGGACATCGGTATTGTAAGCTGTAATGCAAAGGAGATATTATCCAATCCCGGGTTGCTCATTAAAGGACAACAACGTGAAGTAGTGGAATATGATGCACTGGTTTCAACACCAGTTTCCCTGTATGGAAAAGCATCCAAGCTAAAAAAAGCACGGATATACCTGCACAGTATTGATATTGATATTGTTTACCCGGGCGGAGAAACACGCAGGATGAACGATATGTTTACACTTATCACAGCCGGTGAAACCGTTGCCGGTCAAACGCTGACTACGGGCGGAGATTCAGGTGCTGTGGTGGTAGATGAGGCCGGCGTTCCGCTCGGCATGGTCATTGGCGGAAACAGCAATTTTTCATATGCAATGAAGTTCACCAATATTTTCTCCGGCACTTCTGCCTATTCAGCTTATTATTTTAAAATCTTTTCTGCATGAGGTTAATATCCGCGATCCCGTTATTTTTTTTATCGTTTGCTGCCGCCACGAACGGGCAAACTATTTCGCTTATTGCAGAAGGCGCCGTTACCCGGGGTATTTCGGTTAATGGAAGGATTTTTACGGATTCTGCGAATATAGAATATCAAAAAGGCAATCCCCTGGTTTTTGACTTTAGCAGGGTGAGCCATCCCAAAGCTTTGATTGTGATAAAGTATGCAACACAATCTGCTTCTATCGCCACGGGAGCCTTTATTACGATAGACAGCAATTTTCTTGCAGGAGCGAGCTCTATTCAAACAGATAAAAATTGGACGATAACATTGAATGGTCAAAGGATGGACTTGAAAAATCCATTTATGGTATACCTTGGTTTTTATGGCGACAGCAAAAAAATTACGAGCCTGAAAATTAATCCCGTAACACGGCTTGCCGGTGGTGTCTCCTCAAATAATACCGCACAAACCGGTTCCCCGCCAGGCGATCAAAAATCCGAACCGGCATACCAGCCCGGCAGCGCGATACGTGATGCCCTGAAACTTGCCGATAGCAAACACTTACACCAAACTGAAGTGAGGGCGATTGCAAAAATCTATTTTCCTGATGTAGAAATATCCGATTATGAAACCGCCAGGCTAAAACTCGATTCTGCAGCACATTTAAGGATACGGGATAAGATAAAGGCAGAAATAGAGGATGTCACAATCACCGGGCAAGGCGGTGAAGGGGGCATTTCAGCACTTTCCGCTTCCGGTATTGGCGGTCTTGATGTAACTAACCTGGTGGATGGCCTCGCGAAGTTTTACGTAAAGCGTGTAAAACAGGAACTCGCCATTACATTATTTGAAAAAATGAACCGGGAGATGGATAAAAGGCCACCACTGAAATTATTATTCCCCCAGACAGCCGAACTGTTGCGTGCTGCCGGAACGGAGATCTATGAATACGAAAGATATATTCAGAATATCCGGGCCTCTGTAAAAAATGACCTGACGGGCCTTCCCGAAAATATTCCTGACCTGGTAGATCATTACGAGGATAGCTATTTCAAATGGCATGCTTATGAAGAAGCGATGATCAGGAGCGGGTGTTATATAGCCAGGGAATTGATGAAGAAAACACATCCCGCCGATTTGCTGGCCAATTACCCTGTTGATTATCTTAATAACCTGCCGGAGAAGCGGGAGTTAAAGGCTTCCCTGCAACTACTGCAGGCGCTAAGCAATTCATTCCGGGATACAGCAAAGGGCGATGCCGCACCATACTGGGTTTCCATTGGTTCCATCCGGGAATTGATACAGGATAAACGCGCTTTCAAAATATATCTTGGCCTGTTAACCAGGCAGATTAAAAACAATTTCGGAAAGATTGAATTTTCCCCCGGCTTCGAGCTTACTGAAAAATTAGGGTTGTTAAATGCGTCTATAGATAACACGCTGGCTGATTTCAATGCTTGCAAAAACTTCATCCTTCAACTGGGTGCGAAAACAGATGCGCTCAACAAGGTAATTGCGGGATACCGGGAATCAGAATCGCCGCCGGTTGAGAAAATAACCTCTTATGTAAATGCGGTCGTGGACCTTTTACAATATTGCACTTCGGTACAGAAGATCAATTTTAGCGGCGTGACCTGGCCCGCCAGCACATTCAAATCTTTCGAGCCCTATTTTGATATGGCTTATACCATTACAGGAATGGTAACAGATGTAACCGGTAAAAATTACTCAGGCGCCATTAACCGGGCCATTCACCTGTATGAGTTATCGGGATTGCCGCGCTATGACTGGATGATCAAAAAAATGGACTGGGCTACGCATAACCAGACAGTTTATACCAGCCTTGGCCTTGTGGATGCGGGGAGTATGCGGCAACTGGATGCTTTTGTTTTGGGCGCAACCATAGATACCACAGCACTTAATACGCTGGCAAAACAACTTTTTGAAAAGAAACTGATCACTCGCCAGCTACGTTTTGCTTTAAAATCCGGCGAGGAACTCATAGTCAGCATGGCGGAAGATGAAACAAAACAGGTGCTGATCAAATATGGCAGCCTTATTGCAACAATCGCCGCGGCCCAAAACAGCAACCAGGTGGAAGAAGCGATAGAAGCCGCCGCCTTACCGGTGGGCAGTGCAAGGATCAAACGCAACTCATCGTTCAATGTTTCACTGAATGGATACGTGGGATTGTTCGCAGGATATGAAAAAACTTCCGGCGATGCCATTAAGTTTCAATTCAATACCGCGGGTCTTACAGCGCCATTGGGCGTGGCGGTAAACTGGGGACATCATTTCCTGTTTTGCCCAACAGCTAAAGCATGGTCTACTTCCCTGTATTTTTCACTTATTGATATTGGAACGGTAGCTGCTTTCCGCTTTGGCGATGGCTCCTCTGCCGTGCCGGCTATCCAATTAAGGAATATTCTTTCGCCAGGCATGTTCCTGTCGCTGGGCATTCCTTCCACGCCGCTTTCCATCAATATTGGCTCACAGATGGGGCCGTCACTGAGAAAGATCAGTGCCGGTGTCACAGCGCCCGATATCAGTGACAAACTATACTGGCGCCATAGTATTTCGTTTTGTGTTGATATTCCAATATTGAATTTATATACCAGACCAAAATAGCCAACACATGCAAGTCACACTAAAACACCTGCAGGATGCAGGGATAAGAGCATCTATGCAAAATGAGGTAATGACGAAAGTGGTTTCCCGCCTGCCGGAATACCAGATAGATACTCATTTATCCGTCCTGAACGGGGAAGCAGGGAGCCCTTCTTTATTATATAAGTTGGCGCCATCAGGATTATCAGCCCATGCATATCGCACATACATCGGTTGTGCAATATCGTCGCTCCACACAACAACCGTATTGTTCTCAATCTTTGCCTTTGCCCAAACGAATTTTTTATCGGCGCCGGCGATTGCAAAATAGACCAGCTCATCATCGCTGTCTGTTTTTACCATCAGCCCGCTGCCGGTATTTGTGAAGTTGATCCTGATCTTATTTCCTTCTATGGTTGCTGACTGGTATACAGGGCCGGATGATACAAGATTATTTTCTCCATACGCAAGCTTACGAGCTGCAAGGGCCAATCGCTCGCCAACCAATTTTTTATTCAGCGGATGGATATCGTTCCATTCGCCTAAATCTATTGCAACCGCCATAGCGCTGTTAGGAACAGAAAGGGCTAATAACTGGCTCTCACGTAGAGTTGCCCACTGGCTTTCTGATGGAACATATTGCATGTCCATAAATCCGGGGAGTTGTACATATATAAAAGGCAGCGTTGGGTCGTTGAATTTATTTCGCCAGTCATAAGCGAGGGCGGGAAGCAGTTTCGCATATTCTTCTGCCTTGCCTGTATTGGCTTCGCCCTGATACCAGAGAATTCCTTTTACAGGATAATTGATAAAAGGCGCGATCATGGCATTGTATAAAGCGGTAGGGATATTTTGTTGTGATATGGGTCCGCCGCCACCGGCGCCGCCGCGTCCCGGGATGAACACATCGCCCACTTTGTACTGCCATTCACCTTTCAGGTCTATCTTTTTATCGCCGACAGCGAGATAGTATGGTTTATCAGGAACAAACCCGCCCTTGCCTGCCGTATTGGTTACACGCACCACTACCAGGTTCTTTCCTTCTTTTAAAATGCCGGGCTTCACTTCATATCGGCGCGGCGGGTATTGATAAGTAACGTTTCCTACCTGCACACCATTTACATATACCTGGTCCGCATCCACGATTCTTCCCATGAACAATTTTGCAGCAGCACCTGCAGCTGATGCGGGCAGATCAATTTCTTTACGGAACCATACTACGCCGTTCAGTCCGCGCACTCCCTGGTCGGCCCAGTATCCGGGTATGATATAGTTGCGCCAGCCTTTGGGAATGTAAGCGGGATCAAACCATTTATTAGCGCCCGTCAATCCCTTATCGGTTTCTATTCGCGGTGCCCTGCCAGTATTGGATGGGGCGCTTCTCCTGGCCTGCTCATTGATAAAAGCCGTGTCCTTAAATCTTGCAGCGGATTTTAGATGATCAGGAAATTCTTTCAATCCCTCTTCACTTATCCATGCTTCTATCGGTGTTCCGCCTACGCTTGAATTAATGATGCCGATCGGAACATGATGCTTTTCATAAACCTGCTTCGCAAAGAAATAAGTGGCTGCGCCAAAACTCAACACATTCGTTGCATCTGCCGCAACCCATTTGCCGGGCGGAAGATCTTCGCGCGTCTTTGTCGCATCTGCAATTGTCGGGATAAAAAAATTCCTGATCTCCGGGCAATTCGCGGCAGCGATCTCGTCGGGATATTTTTCTTTCACCCGCTCCATATTCACAACCATATTCGATTGGCCCGAGCATAACCAGACATCTCCAAACAAAATATTTGAAAGATGAATTTCATTGCTTGCCCTTATATCCATTTTATATGGCCCACCCGCTTTCATTTTTGGAAGCGATATCATCCATTTGCCATCGGCATCGGCAACAGCATCATAAGTTTTGTTATTAAAACTGAGGGTTAACTTTTCCCCCCAGGCTGCCCAGCCCCAGATCTTTATGGCGGCATCGCGCTGTAATACCATACCATCACTGATCAGCGCCGGCAGTTTTACCTGCGCCGCAAGATTGGAGATAATAACTAAGCAAACGGTGATAAAACAAAATATAGTTGATTGGCAATCCCAGCGGTGCCAGCGATTCCTGCAGCGCCTGTATGCTGCTGTCTACAAATTGCACCGCGTGGGTAACTTTCTCGTCATCCGGACCATAGGTATGCGCTTCATGGTCCACCTGCGGAAAATAAAAGGTAATAAGATGAGGGCGCTTATCTTCCGGCAGCGATAACCAATCCTTCACCGCTTTGATCCGATCGGCAATACTGATCTTTTCGTTATAGATATAATAATAACTTGGGCGCGTGTTTTGAATAGGCGCTTCTGAGGCCACCCAGTAAAAACTGGCGGTCAGCATTTTTTGTTTTTCTGCCAGCACCCAAAGCGGCGTTCCGCCGTACCAATCGCCGTCTGCTACCTTGCCTTTATCGCCCATACCATATCCTTCGCCGCGTTTTGCATCGTAAAAACTGTTGTCTACCAGGCCGTGATGTGCGGGGTATAAGCCGGTCACAATTGTATAATGATTAGGGAATGTCAGTGATGGAAAAGCGGGAGTCATATAATCTGCGCGGACACCGGTCCTGGACACTGATTGTAAGAAGCTAGCATTATGCTTTTCAGTAAAGTCTGCGCGGAAGCCGTCTGCTGAGATGAGTATAACATAAGGTTTTCCCGTTTGCGACTGCGCATTGGACCGGTCTTTTGTGATCTGTTGAGTGGTGTCCTGCGCCGTGGTAGCGAGCGCAGCCAAAAAGAAAATAACCAGAAGGCCGGGTTTAGGGAGCATGCCGTTCAATTTGGCGTAAATATACTGTACAGAAAGAACTCCCCTCCTTGGCAGGAGGGGATGTTCGGAAGAAAGCTTCGCGTTTCTTCCGGGGCATCCCCTCCTTAGCAGAAGGGGACACACTCGCCTAATGCAACCGATTGCAATCTGGATAAAAAACAGGATATTTAAGTCTAAAATTGCCGGCCATGCGAGCTATATTTTGTTTTATCACCGTTTGCTTAGTTATTATCTCCAATCTTGCGGCGCAGGTAAAACTGCCGGCGCTGATCAGTGATGGTATGGTATTACAGCGC
>JGI24806J26614_1000383_pt1 | contig 13043 bp, 13 predicted proteins | sample Kansoi200umMDA_FD_26614 | JGI IMG/M metagenome (IMG submission 26614)
TTTGTTGGTAAAGTAAATGGCGAGGTTTGCGCATTTAATTTAACAGAGAACGTTCCCAATAACATGAATAAGATACTCTTTAAAGTACATTTCTTTCAAAACGTTGATGTCGTTCGTGAATTCGATCTCACAACCGTTGAACGCTTCCTTTGACAATTCCTTACTCGGATCGATGAATTGCTTCATTAACTCAATGCGGTCAGCACTGATATCAAACCCAATTACGGAGATTTTTCTCGCGAAAGCCAACGCGACCGGAAGTCCAACGTACCCGAGCCCGATCACGGCGAGCTTTGCTTTCTTCTCAATTAATTCAGAATACACAAATAGAAATTTAATTCACTCAACCAATTCTTTTTACTGTACCATCTTTCAATTCATATCGTTGTCCGCTTTCAGAACATGTTGCCTGTCCATTCGCATCAAAATTCAATCGTTGTCCGAATTCACTCATCCATCCCATATGTCTCGCAGGATTTCCTACAACCAATGAATAGGGTCGCACATCCCGATTGACCACAGCCCCTGCGCCTATGAATGCAAATTCACCAATCATAATTCCGCAAATGATCGTTGCATTCGCTCCGATGGTGGCCCCTTTCTTCACCAGAGTTTCTTTGTATTGATCTTTTCTGGCGACAGCACTTCTCGGATTGATAACATTCGTAAAAACCATAGAAGGTCCAAGAAAAACATCGTCTTCACAGATCACGCCGGTGTAAATCGAAACATTGTTCTGCACTTTCACATTTTTTCCCAGCACCACTTCCGGTGAAACGACTACATTTTGTCCAAGGTTGCAATTCTCTCCGATGATGGCATCCTTCATCACGTGAGTGAAATGCCAGATCTTCGTTCCCTTTCCAATGGAACATCCTTCATCAATTACGGCCGTTGGGTGGGCAAAGTAGGTGGTCGGGTCACTCATGAAAGAGCGCAAACTTAATGATTTCGGGTTTCGTACTCTAAGGGGAGGAGAAAATGAAGTGAGTCCGCACCTCAACTTTCATTCATTCCTTGCGAACAGGCAGACCGAAATTGCAGAACTCCGGTGCAGAACACTTTATCTAATTTGCACATTCGGCCTCCGGAAAGGAGACGACAACAACAAGTATGAATGAACAAATAAAAAGACTAGAGGTGGATGACATAGAAAAATTCATGGAGCTCGTTTGTTTGTTTGAAGAAGTTTTCGAGATGAAAGATTTTGTCATTCCTCCGAAAGAACATCTTCAAAACCTGCTGGCTCAAAAATCATTTTTGGTTTTTGCCGCCTTACAGGATGATAAAGTTATCGGAGGAATTACGGCGTATTCCATGACGCAATATTATTCTGCCTGCGATGCTGTTTTTATTTATGATGTCGCTGTGGCGAAGAACATGCAACGGAGAGGTATTGGAAAAAAATTGATTGCCGAATTAAATAGCCATTGCAAACAAGCCGGAGCTGAAGTTACTTTTCTCGAAGCAGACGAGCCCGATGAGTATGCTATCGAATTTTATCGCTCAACCGGTGCGGTGCAAGAAAAGGGATATTTTTTCAGTTACCCGCTAAACAAATGACGTCATGATTGATATGAAAGCCTTCCAGAAGATGGCTCTATCTTTTCCGCACTCGGAGCAGGCGCCTCATTTCGAAAGACAGGGCTTTAAAGTAACTGGCAGGAAAATGTTTGCCACGTATCTCGAGGAAAACAACACTGCAAATATTTTTCTCACACCTCCTGAACAAAAGGTTTTTTGCAAAATGGATCCCATGAACATTTATCCTGTTCCAAATAAATGGGGAGAAAAAGGAGCGACCACTTTCGAGCTAAATAAAGTTGCAAAGGAATTCGTGATGGAAGCGCTGCTTTCAGCGTATAAGGAAGTTGTTAAATCAAAATCGAAGAAATAAAATTGCCCGCGCTTCGGTTGCGGGTCTACCTCTCTCATCCTATCTTGCAACACGCAACAACTGCGAACAGATATGGACGAAAACTTCTTCTATGAGTTCTGGATTGGAAAGAAATGTACTTTAAAGAGTATCTTATTCATGTTATTGGGAACGTTCTCTGTTAAATTAAATGCGCAAACCTCGCCATTTACTTTACCAACAAAATTGGACACATGTAAAGAACTTTCTCAGCTCGATGAGAGAGCCGCCGCAGAGTATGTAAAATACATTTATGGTGAGCCAGCAGACACAAGCCTTTTTGCTAATTCAATGTGCAACTGTCGTTATGTTGAATTTTGGCCCAATGGTCAACTGCATGAAGAAGGAAATATGTCTAACTGTAAAAGAAATGGTGAATGGATTGAATACGGAAGTGAGAAAAGAATAATGATGATAACTAATTACAAAGACGATTTACGAGATGGACAGTTTATATCTTATTATGGAAATGGAAAGGTTGCGATTAAATGTTTTTATGAAGAGGATCAATTCAATGGACTGAGTCAAAGATTTGATTTTGACGGAAACTTAGTTGAGGAGACTTTATACGATATGGGATGGGTGGTAAAACAAAATACAATAAAAGAGTGGGAACCGGATGGAGTTATTCAATATGTGTGGGTCAATGAGTCTGGTAACGATCGTAAAGTGGGTGCCTATATTTGGGATGATGGGAAAATGGTATTTCTTCGAGATTTAGATTCGGACGAGTTAAAATCGGGTAGTCCCAATGTTGAAAAAACGAAAAGAGCACAAGGTGCCTATTATCAAAACAAAAAATGATTCCGCTGAACTCACGCGTTTTAACACGTGGGCTGCCTACGCCGTTTGATTCTTCCCCAGCGCCTTCTTGAAATATTCATACGTAATCTTCAACCCCTCGCTTCTTGAAACTTTCGGTTCCCAGCCGAGAAGTTTTCGCGCTTTATCAATATTGGGTTGGCGCTGCTTTGGATCGTCTTTCGGCAATGGCTTAAAGACAACTTTTTGTGATGTGCCGGTGAGCTTAATAATTTCTTCCGCAAATTGTGAAATCGTGATCTCATCCGGATTGCCGCAATTCACCGGCATGTGATAGTCCGAAAAAAGCAGGCGATAAATTCCGTCCACCAAATCACTCACGTAGCAAAATGATCTTGTTTGCGAGCCATCGCCATACACGGTGATGTCCTCACCGGTAATGGCCTGGTAGAAAAAGTTCGGCAGCACACGACCGTCATTCAATCGCATGCGTGGGCCATAGGTATTGAAGATGCGAACGATTCTTGTTTCCACTCCGTGCGCATTGTGGTACGCCATGGTAATTGCTTCCTGGAAACGTTTTGCTTCATCATACATACTGCGTGGACCAACAGGATTTACGTTGCCCCAGTATTCTTCTGTTTGCGGATGCACAAGAGGATCACCATAAACTTCGGAAGTGGATGCGAGGAGAATTCTTGCACCTTTCGCCTTGGCCAATCCCAAACAATTGTGAGTTCCGAGAGAACCAACCTTCAACGTTTGAATCGGAAATTTTACATAGTCAACCGGACTTGCCGGGGAAGCAAAGTGAAGAATGTAATGCAAATCTCCTGGCACATAAACGAATTTCGAAACATCGTGATGGTAGAAGTTGAAATTTTTTTTCGGAAAGAGATGCTCGATATTTTTCAAGTCGCCGGTAATGAGATTATCCATTCCGATCACATCGAAATCTTCATTCACAAAACGATCACATAAATGGGAACCAATGAAGCCGGCAGCACCGGTAATAAGAATGCGTTTACTCATGGCGGACGAAGGTAAAGAATGAGCTACGAAAAGTGTCTATTTGATTTACGTCATGTCTATTGTCACTGATATGTCAAATGCGAGAAAGGAGCAGGCTGAGAAATCTCACTTCATCAGAGTATCGTAAGTTTGCCTCATCTCCCGCCTGAATTTTTAATCGTTTCACTTAAAATTAAATTCTCATGAAAAAAGTTATTACACTTTTCATGGTGGGATTATTCGTTTCCCTCCAAAGTTTTGCTTCCAATCTCAGCAGCAATTTGACGTTTTCAGCTAAGCTCACAGGTGACCAGGAGGTGCCGGCAGTTACCACCAATGCCGTGGGTGTCGCATCTTTTGTCTTAAATGCTTCGCGTGATACACTATGTATTCATGCAAGCGTAAACGGGTTGAGCGGTGCCATCACATTGGCACACATTCATGAAGGATTACCGGGCGTAGGTGGCCCCGTAATTCTCGATCTTGTTTCTTATATCTCAGGAAACACCATTAACGCCACGATTGCCGGAGCAGCACTCACCTCCGAATTCATTTCCAAAATGATCACCGGCAACTACTACATCAATGTTCACACAGCGGCTAATCCAAATGGTGAGATCCGTGGCCAAATCGGACTTGAAACCGATTTCATGTTCGCAGCATCGATGGACGGAGCACAGGAAGTTCCTGCTGTTACAACCACCGCAATCGGTTATGGTGTTTTTGATTTGTACCAGAATCCGAATGAGATAGCATTCAAAGTAATTGTGGAAGGATTGAGCGGTGATATCACTCTCGCTCACTTACATAATGGTGCGCCCGGGGTTAGTGGTCCAGTGGTACAGGATCTTTTTTCGTTCGTCTCAGGAAATGTGATCGAGGGAGAAATTGATCCGACAGCTTATTTGAGCGATTTACTTGCAGGTAACATTTACATCAATGTTCACACTGCCGCCAATCCCAATGGTGAAATTCGTGGTCAATTGGTTTGGGATAACAAACTTGCTTTCGATATGCGACTTGACGGAAATCAGGAAGTGCCTGCAGTTACCACCTCAGCGAATGGCATCGGCAGTGTGAAACTAAATGGAACAATGGACACCATGTGGTATCACGTAATGGCAACCGGATTGAGTGGACCGGCGACGCTTTCACATTTTCACAATGCGGCTGCAGGCGTGAGTGGCGGAGTGGTGATTGATGCCACTGCCAACATCAATGGCAATGTGATTGACGGAATCGTGACCGGCAGTACTCTAACCAGTGATATCACTAACAATTTTCTGAAAGGCGATATGTATTTCAATATTCATACTGCTGCAAATCCCGGCGGTGAAATTCGCGGACAAGTTTATCGCTATGCCCGCGAGGGATACACATTTGTCATGGATGGAAACCAGGAAGTGCCTGCCACAACGTCGACTGCAACAGGAGGAGGTTTGGTGAGTGTCGACCGCTTCCAGGAAAATGCTCACGTCATGGTGGTCGTAAGCGGACTTTCGGGACCGCTTACTCTTGCGCATTTCCATAACAACGTTGCCGGGCAGAATGGAGGAGTCATTTATGAATTGACTTCATGGTTCTCAATGACAACTACTGATGACGCGGCATTTGGATATTGGACCGACGAGGATGCCACGCCATTCAGTGCCACACAGAATCTTAAATTTTTACATGACAGTGTTTATATCAACGTGCACACAGCAGCAAATCCCGGAGGAGAAATTCGCGGACAGGTGAATCCGGGATCGGATTGCTTTACGACTGATTTTGGAACTGTGGGAATTGCTTCCATCAATGATGATGTTTCAGAATTTTCAATCTATCCCAATCCGGCCAAGGACGTTGCTGAAATAAGTTTTGATTCGAAGATTGCATCAACAGCAACGATTCAGTTTGTAAATATTTTCGGCCAAGTGAGTAGTGAATTCGTGACAACATTGACCCACGGATCGAATCTGTTGCAGACTGACGCGGGTAATTTTTCAAGCGGAATTTATTTGGTTCGCCTGATCGCTGATGGACATGCTGCCACAATTGGAAAATTGATTAAACAATAACTTCTGTAAAATGAGAGGGGCAGGAAGTATTTCTTGCCCTTCTCGTTTGTCAAGTATATGAAAGCAAAAGCTGCATCTATTCTCGCTGCGATTTTTTTTCTCGCCAGATGTACCTCTGATCAAACGCCAAGTGTGAGTTCTGCTCCTCCAATATCTGATACCGTTATTATCAGTTACTCGCAAGATATTGTTCCGATCATTCAAACATATTGTCTTGGCGTGAATGGACAACTATGTCATGTGCCGAATACGAATCAGGGATCGGTAGGTGATTTTACAACGTACGAAGGGCTGAAAACAGAAGTCGATAACGGAATGATTGCTGCCAGGGTGTTTCAATCAAATGGTGGAATGCCACCCTCTTACTCAAATGGCCCGACTTCATTGATTGATTCTGATTTACAGAAGTTCGAATTGTGGGTCGATCAGGGTGCGCCGAATAACTGAAATTATTTTTTGACAGGTTGCCTTTCTTTCAACTTCGATTTGTGAAGGCTTTCTGCCTCATCAACTGAATGAGTGGAATGTAAATCCCCCTCCTTTTGTGCAAGGTCCGCCAGCTTCACATAGAAATTCTTCAAGGTGTGCAATTCATCTTCGGTTAAGTCTTCCACATCGATCAAGCGATTGCTTGCCTCTTTATTGCATGCGATTAGTTCGTTCAATTTCAGATGCAGGGCCATGGTGTCTTTGTTCTGCGTCTGCTGAATCACGAATACCATCAGAAAAGTAATGATGGTGGTTCCGGTATTGATCACTAATTGCCATGTATCAGAAAATTTGAAAATTGGCCCCGTCACTGCCCAAAGGATGATAATTCCAAAGGCGGTAATAAATGCAGCCGGACTTCCCGCCACCCTCGTAACCGTAGTTGAAAATTTATCAAATAGAGCGATGAATTTATTTGGCTTCTGCTTATTCATGTGAAATGAAATTTTGATTTCACCTCAAAGCAGCAACAATCGGACGAATTATTTTTCCGAAGGAGAGGTATCTAAGTTATTTCGGAAGCGAATGCTTTGCAGAAGAATTTTTAGGAACAATCGTTCTTCTTCCAACACTATTATAGTAGAAGCCATGATCCTCGACCTGGTCGAGATTATAAAGATTTCTTCCATCAAAAATTACCCGCTCTCTCATCATGGAGCCCATTTTTTCAAAGTCAACGGTACGGAACAAACTCCATTCTGTGAGGATGAGCAACGCATCAATTCCATTGAGGCAGGAATACATGTCATCGCAATAAAAAATTTCATCGCGGAATATTTTCCTCAGATTATTCATGGCTTCAGGATCATAAACACAAACGGCAACTCCGCGCTTTAATAATTCCTGGATGATATAAATGGAAGGAGCTTCCCGGATATCATCCGTATTTGGTTTGAAGGCAATGCCCCAGAGTCCGATTTTCTTTCCTTCATAATTACCCCCGAAAAATTCATCGAGCTTTCTCACCAGAAGCAATCGCTGCTTCTCATTCACTTTCATCACTGAATTCAGAATCTGCATTTCGTAGCCTGTCTCTTTCGCTGCCTTGGATAACGCTTTCACATCTTTTGGAAAACAACTGCCACCGTAACCGATGCCGGGGAATAAAAATCTCTTCCCGATTCTTGCATCACTGCCCACACCTTTTCTCACCATATCGACATCACAACCGAGGATCTCACAGAGATTGGCGATGTCGTTCATAAAGGAAATGCGCGCTGCGAGATAAGAGTTGGCAGCATACTTCGTCATTTCCGCCGAGCGAACGTCCATGAACAGAATGGGATTTCCCTGGCGAACGAAAGGTTCATACAATTGCTCGAGCAACTTCTTTGAGCGATCACCTGACGTGCCGATCACAATTCGGTCAGGCTTCATGAAATCTTCTACCGCAATTCCTTCACGCAGGAATTCAGGATTGGAAACAACGTCGAATTCGGCTCTTGCATTGGCAGCAATCGCTTCATGAACTTTTTCGGCAGTACCGACAGGCACCGTGCTTTTATCGACGATAATTTTATAGTCAGTAACAAGTTTACCGATTTCATAAGCAGCATTTAGCACATAAGAAAGATCCGCACTGCCATCTTCATCTTCAGGGGTAGGAAGTGCAAGAAAAAGAATTTGCGAATGCTTCATTGCATCGGCGAGTGACGTCGTAAAATTCAATCGGCCCTGGCGAAGGTTTCTTTCAAACAACACATCGAGATCAGGCTCATAGATGGTCATCTTTCCATTTCGAAGAGACTTCACTTTTTCTTCATTGATATCAACGCAGATCACGTCATTGCCCATTTCTGCGAAGCAAGTTCCCGTCACAAGTCCTACATATCCTGTTCCTATTACTGCAATATTCATGGTTGGAGTCGTTCTATTTTTTTCATTGTGAAAAAGAAATGTGTGTTACGGACGAGCAGCGTTCTTGTTGCAATCATCGATAAAATGACAGTACTGTTTTCGTAATGTGTTCTAACTGATCATTGTCTAATTCTGTGTGCATGGGCAATGAAACTACACGCTCACTTAACCAGCGTGTGTTTTTCAATTCACCCACGATTCTTCCTTTTCCCTCAAAAGCTTTTTGCTGGTCGCAGGCGACGGGATAATAGATCATGGCTGGGATGTCGTGCGATTTCAAATGTTCCACCAATTCATTTCTGCGTTCTTCAACAATCAATGTGTACTGATGAAAAACATGTTTGGAATATTTTGCGCGGAAAGGAATTTTTATTTTGGGATGATTGGCAAATGCCTGGTCATAATAATCGGCGGCCTTTCTTCTTGCAGCAATGTATTCATCCAAATGTTTCAACTTCACTCTTAACACTGCGGCCTGAATGGTGTCGAGCCGCGAATTCACACCAACCAGATCATGATAATAACGAATCCGCTGACCGTGATTCGCGATCATCTTTAATTTTTCTGCAACGGCATCATCATTCGTCATCATTGCGCCGCCATCGCCATAACATCCCAGATTTTTTGACGGGAAGAAGGAGGTGCAACCAATTTCAGTTATCGATCCGGTTTTCTTGTTTGTCCCGTCAGAAAAAATGAATTCGCCGCCGATCGCCTGGGCGTTGTCTTCAATAACAGGAAGTCCGTGTTTTTTTCCAACCGCGATTATCGATTCAAGGTCGACACTCTGTCCATAGAGGTGAACCGGAACAATTGCTTTTGTTTTCGGTGAAATGGCTTTTTCAATTTCGCTGGCTTCAACATTAAATGTGTCCGGATTTACATCAATGAAAACAGGAGTGAGTTTCAACAAAGCAATCACTTCCACCGTTGCGAAATAGGTGAACGATGGACAAATCACTTCATCGCCCGGTTGCAGATCGAGTGCCATCATCGAAATCTGGAGTGCATCCGTTCCGTTAGCGCATGGAATCACATGCTTTACAGCCAGATAAGCCTCAAGTTCGCGGGCAAAATCCTGAATGGGTTTTCCACCAATGAAGGCGGCAGAATCAACTACTTCCTGAATGGCGCGATCAATCTCTGGCTTTATCTTCCGGTACTGTGCCTTCAGATCCACCATTTCAATTTTTCGCATGGTTGCCGTGCTCATAGCAGGCGCAAATATAACGAAGTGAAGGACTAATCTACTTATTCTCTATTCCATAACGTAAACTACATGCACATTTCATTTGCTTAAAAGAAAAAGGCAAGTAAAGTTTTTTACGCTTCGCTTGCCTTGAGCACCAAACCCACTTTTAATGCTGAACTATAAACGTTGAAACTTCAATTTTCTTTTGTGAACGAACCTCGCAGAAATAAATTCCATTTAACCAGTTCGCCACATGGAGCATTGCGGATTGCGAATTGACGATAGCGGATTGATAAATCAGTTTACCGGTAACATCAAAAACTTTTAGCTCAGCGTTTTCTCTGGATGTAAGCTGACAGCTTATGACTGCCAACTGATCAGCAGGATTAGGAGCAATGGAAAATAAAGTTGACTGTGGTTCTTCTTCAATTCCGGTCACAACACACAATTCATGTTCTGTTCCACCAGTATATTCAGTGTAAGGCGAATTAAAAATACTGTCATCTGCCGCATAATTCAGCAAAGTTTTAGAAGTAACATCTCCTGCCTCCATCCATGATCCGAAATCTTCCAGCAGGCATTCATCGCAAGCATTTCCGTTGGCATCCAGCTTAAAAACAGAACCATTGCCAAGTGCAGCATATCCGCCATCGGCAGTTTGAATTATATCCTGGAACAGAACTACCGCGTTCACTCTTTTGCTCCATTCTATTTCGCCATTACTGCTGCACTTTGCAACCCATCCGCGTTCTCCATCGGTGCCAATAAATGATCCGGTATCAGCGACACCTGCACCGATGAAGCCACCGTCACTTGTGGGATACAATCCGTAAAATGTTTCTGATCCATTTCCGCCATAAGTTTTGCTCCATATCTTATCACCATTGCTGTCAATTCTTGTAACGAATGCATTTGAATGTGGCTGTCCTGCGCCTGATTCATAGCCGCCGATTAGATAACCCCCATCAACCAATGGAATAGCATCAAAGCCGACACCTGCATCGTAACCAATTGACCACTGAATAACTCCATCCTCATCCACGTGAGTAAAAAACGCTCCCGGAGTAATTCCCCATCCTGAAACCAGGTATCCTCCGTCAGTTGAAGCCACCACACTTTGCGCTATCGCAGAAGAGGCTCCACCATCATTAATTTCAGTACTCCACACTTTATTGCCATCGGCTTCTATCTTATAAAGAAAGGTATTATCCAGCCGGACCCCTGCTAAAACGTATGCACCGTCAGGTGCTTCTGTGACGGAGTTGAAATAAGCCTGCCCTGCGCCGTGATCCACATTCTTTTTCCAGAGGATGGTGCCGTCTTCATCATACTTTACTATGAAGAAATCCTGGTTCCCTGAGCTGCCGGCAAATCCTCCTGCTACAATTTTATGATCGGATGTTTCCATTATTCCGAAACAGCCATCATTTCCGGTGGTGCCCAGGGAGCTCGACCATAAAAGATTGGCTTCTGCATCTATTTTAAAAACCCAAAGATTCTGATCGGCTCCGCCGGCGAAGCCGGTCTCTAAACCACCCACAACATAATTGCCGTCATAGGTCTGAACAATGCTGAAGTAGCGATAGTAGCCCGATGCCTGAATGTAAAAACATCCTTTCTCGATCGCCTGTGAATGTGCTGCAAAATTTACAAGCAATAAGAAGCTGCAAGTAAGTGTGGTAAAAGTTCTTCCATTCATCGTTTCGTTTTTTAACTATGAAATTATTATTGAACCACTGCAAGTTTTGCTGATGTCATTTTATTCTCAAAAAATAATTGAACAGAATAAATTCCATTTGGAAATGAAGAAACATCGAAAGACAATTTCGTTTTGGGAAAAAGTGAATGGCTATAAATGATTTTTCCATTGACATCCGAAATGAAAATTTTTTCTGCGCTGAAGTTTTGCGGAATTGTAATCTGAAAATTTTCTGAAGCAGGATTCGGGAATATTGTGAGCGAGAAATTTTCTTTTTCATTTTCCTCAATACCTACTTCACTGCAATAAACCGAAAGAGTTCCGGTACTGTTCGGTTCATCCAATGCAACATCACTTATAACAGCGGTTGCATTGAATTCGGAAAGCGATATATCCGTAAATGAAGTTCCGCTTTGCTGTATTCCATAGGATGCAACCGGACATTGCGGGCACGTACCGCCATTAATGTCCATTTTCCTTAGACCAAAATCACTCACGTTGGATGTGCTGGTTGAGCTTACCAGCAATCCTCCGTCGGGGCTGATCCCAATACTTCTAATCTCAATTTCGTCATCGGTATTTGACCATTGCAGTTGTCCTTCGTCATCACATTTTATCGTGTATCCATGGAAGATGCTGGTTTGGTCTGTTGCGTCACCACCCACTGCAAAACTTCCGTCAGGTAATTTCACAATAGAATAAAAGCGCTCAAATAATGAGTCTCCGTAAGTGTATGACCATTCAACATTTCCATCACTAGCCATCTTGGTGAGCAGCGGATCGCAATTCGAGGTCAGGCAAACGTAACCGGCAATCACTACGCTGCTATCGGAAGTTGCAACCATATCGTATGCAACACCTGAATAGTCAGACTTCTTCACCCACTGCACCGTTCCATCTTCATCCATGGAGATGATCATGAACGCATTGCTGAATGCTGCAGAGTATAAACCAATGACGTACCTCTTATCAGCTGTTTCAACACAAGTGTAACCTGCTTCAGCACGATAGAAATCATAAAAGTTCTTATTCCACAGCAAATTGCCATCGCTGTCGATTTTGATCACAGAGCAATAACTCCATCCTGTAGCATCATCTCTTGTATCACCGGTGAGCAAATAGCTTCCGTCTGAAGTCTCTATTACGTCACTGAGCTCAGCGTAACTCTGAATGGCGATTTGCTTTGACCAGATGATGTTGCCATCCACATCATACTTCATTACAATCATCTTGTGATCACGTAATCCGACAACAATGAGATGATGATCCGATGTTTCTGTAATGCCAAAAAAATCATCCACCATATCGGAACCCGTTACATCGCTCCAGAGCACATTTCCAGCGGCGTCAAACTTTACTATATAATTATCCTGGTAAAGGGCGTAGGTAAATGAAATTCCCGCTGCTGCATATCCGCCATCGAAAGTAGCGACACCACACTGGTTTCTGTCAAAATAGGGAGTGCCATATGAGACACAGAAGGTGGGAATGGTTTGAGCGACTGCCAAATGATGTGCAACCAACGTGGTGATAAGCAGAAGAAAAGTTTTCATGAGAATAATGTTTTGATGTCAGTTTTAAATTATGTGCGACCATCAGTGCATCACGACCAATTTTCCCGATGCGCCTTTATCCCCTCCATTTAATTGAACAGAATAAATTCCATTTGGGAATGAAGACACATCGAGCATCAATTGGTTCTCCCGTGAAATTGTTTTGCTGTAAATGATTTTTCCGTCTACATCCGTAATCAAAACTTTTTCTGCACGAAAATTTTGCGGAATTGTAATCTGAAAATTTTCGGAAACAGGATTCGGGAAAATCTTCAGCGGGAAATTCTCTTTTTCATCTTCTTCAATCCCAACGTTACCGCAATACACAGTGGCTGTTGATATAAGATTATTTTCCGTCAGTGTTGCATCTGAAATTTCAGCCACAGCAGTGAATTCATCAAGCGTCCAATCAGAGAGGGTTGTTCCATCACCCTGAACACCGTAGTCACTCTTCGGTCGCTTCTATTCAATTGCTGAAATGGCCGATGGTTCGTTTGTGATGGCT
>JGI24806J26614_1000384_pt1 | contig 13020 bp, 7 predicted proteins | sample Kansoi200umMDA_FD_26614 | JGI IMG/M metagenome (IMG submission 26614)
CGAAGTCGGGATGTACATTTAATGCATTGCTTACCTGAAAAGATTCCAGGAGTTTTTGGTTGTATTCATCGACTTCCATCATCGGACGGCTTTCGATATAATAACGATTGTCTCCCTTTTTTTTATTGTGAATGGAAAGATTAAAAAGATCTGAAATCTCACGGATATCCCTTTGCAAAGTACGGATGGAGTAGCTCTTGATTCCCGCATCCTGAAACTCGAAAGAATTGAGAAGATAATCCTCCAGCTGCGAATAGGTAGCGGGAGCGGTTTCTAATTTCTTGATGATAAGGGCATATCTTGTAAGGTAAAAGTCTTTTTTCATCAGTGTTTTTAGATTTTATTATAAGCTTTATTGATTTGTTTTGCATTACAAATATATGTGGTTAATGCGACAAACGGTGTCGTGTTTTATTTTTGTGGATAAGTTTTTGAAATCTATTTTAAGTTCGCCAAAAGAATTTCTATGTATTCGTTTCTGATAAATACATCAAGCAATCTCTTTCATCTTATTCTTCAAAAACCACTCTGCAATTTCTTCTAGATTTTATTAAAAAACGCATAAAGATTTTTCGCCGCCATTTTTAATAATTTCTACAATTTCCTTGGAAATTTTTAAGAGTTTTGGTAGGCTTGTGTAGCTTCTTTTTGACAAATTTAAAAGAAAAGCAACCCTAAGGTTGCTATCAATTATTCGTCTAATGCATTGTAATTTAAAAAGAAAAAGTTATACATTAGAGGATTTGTGGAGTAGTGGGGTAAGTCTTATGTATTAACAACTATCTCCAAAACTTTTTATAATACTCCTTTTCAATTTTAGAACATTCTTCTTCGGAAACTTTAATTTGATTATCTTTATTTTGTATCACATAGTTTACAAAATTAGTATCTAATTTTATATGGGGATATTTTTTAATATATTCGATAATATATTGAGGCCATAACCATGTTCCATCTGTATAACAAGCATAATAAGCTATAAAATTATCATCATTATAATTATCTGTTCCAAATAATGGATCCTTTGCATTTTCACAACCGCCCATTAAGTGAACCGCCAAAACACCTTTTTGAAGATATTTTATAACTTCTTCATTATGAGGGTTTACTGAAGTTCCATCAACTATTAACTCATGTATGCTTTTTGAAATCGAATATTCGTCATGTTCTTTTACAAAACCAAAATATTTCATAATTAATCTTTTTTAAATTTTACAAATTTACCTTTTTTATCATGTATAAAATTTCCCAAATCATCAACCGCAATTCTTTCAGTGGGAGCTATAACATCTGTATCTAAAATTTCTGCTAATTTTTTAGCAAATCCATTTTGTTTAGCTCCTGTTTGGCAGGATATCAATCGGATAGGCTCTCCTTTCTTATATCCCTGTTGTATTATCAAATCTGCTAATTTCTCTGGTTTTAATTTCTTTCCATTAATAAATACACCTTTTGGATCCCCATGACACAGAATATTAAAATAACCATCGTGAGTTCTTTGTCTTAATCTTACTAAGTTTCTAAATGTAGTTGCATCATCTCCAAATTTGAAAAATCCAGGAGACATCCATTTTACTCTACTGATTTTTTTCTTATTCTTCAAAAACCACTCTGCAATTTTCTTCCAGATTTTATTAAAAAATGCATACAAATTCTCGCCGCCATTTTTTATGATTTCTACAATTTCTCTGAAAATTTTTAAAGAGTTTTGGTAGGCTTGGGAAGATTTCTGGGAAATAATATTGGCTCCTTTTACAAAACCGCTGCTTATTTCTTCAGTAAATTTAGCAATTATTTCGCCAATTTTCCCAGCTTTTGCAACATTGGCAATTTGAGCAATGGGGATGAAGAAAGAAATGATGGTAGCCAGGCCAAAACCTACAAAATATGAGATACGCACCCAGTTATAATCATCTGTATTATTGGTTTTCAGATATTGTTTTATTTTCTCATAGGTGAGCTTCATACTTTCCCAAAGGTTGACCCAATAGGCCTTAGTTGTAATGGCATCCCAAAAATTATCAATAAGCTCCAGTGTAGTCTGGAAGTTACTTACAATATTGAAAGGAGCCTGCAATAAAGTTGCCGCGAACTTGAATATTCCTGAAATAAAATCTACTGCTCCATTCCATAATCCGCATAAAAGGGCGAACCCTTCTGATAAGTCCTGGAAAATAAAATCGGCAGTGGGATTGTCAAAAGCCTCGTACAATTCTTCAATTTTTTCTTTTACAAAATCGTTGTATGCTTCTATAGTTGCTTTTGTTTTAGCTAAAATATATTGGATCCCTTCTTCTATGGCTTCTGGCATTAAGTTTATTACAGTTAAACCTTCCTTATCCTTCAGCAAGTCTTCTATTTTTTTTATTGCTTCATTTGAAATGGTAAAATTCTCAATCAGATTTTCTTTTTTGAAAAAGTAATTTTCGTTTTCAGTATCCCAAAATTGCTCTTCAATTTTTAGATAATCGATCCAATTTCCAAGTTTTTCTAAAATCCATCCAATTATTTTAGGTAATGCTGTTGTGGCAATTCCTATATATTTCAGCAATTTAAAAAACCCATCCTTTATATTCTTTTCTTCTATATACCCATTCTTCATCAGCTCTTCTATCACTTCCTGATTGGCACCGGTATAGTATTTTCGCACACCTTTTAAGATTTCGTTATCATAAAGGTTGCTTTTCAGGTTTCCATTTTTATCGGTAAATTGTATTCTTACTTTTTCAGACATTTTCCCAAAAAGAATCTGCTTGCTCAGTCCTCCGTCAGTTTCCAGGAAGAGAATTACTTCATCGTCTTTTGGCTCTGTTACTTCATAGCATTCTCTTATTTTTAACCCATCTGTTGAAACAAATAATAAAAGCTTAAATGCTAATGTATCTCCCGTATCACCAAATTTACCATTGTGGTTATTGTCGAAATAATAATTTTCTATGAAAGGCGCTAATTGATCACTTGAAATACCTGCATCTGTCACTAAATTGGTATTGCCTCTTTGTAGATTTTCTGCATCAGGAAAATATTTAGTAAAAACAGCATTGGTTGACTGGTTAAAAATCTTTACCGTTGCGAGCGGGCTTACGTTGGTCATTCCTCTTATAGTCTCACCAATAGTAAAGGCACTTTTTACCGCCGAAAATGAAGGCGAAGAAAACTTATTATCCATCGACAGCATCTCTTCCCCAAAATCAAAAACATCTTTATATTCTGTATTTTTCATTTTAATAATTTTAAGATTAATAAAAGGCAGAGTTTTTTAGGCTCTGCCTCATCGGTGTGTGATATGCTGATTATTATCTTATTTAATAAAGATTATTCACATATTGTAATTAATTTACAAACAGATTTTAATTTAATTTTCTAATCTTATTGATCTTAACATTAAATTGGGATTCGGTATTATACATAAAGTTTGTAGCGAAAACTTTAAATCTGATTGGTTGACTGCTGCTATTATCAACCATTACAGTTTCCAATATGGTCTCTCCATTACTTTTATAAAGGTATGTAGTAACATAATTACCCTTTTTAGATATAATAAATTTTGCACTTTGTCCAGATGAAAGATTTACAGTACCAGAACCGTTGCTTTTGAAAGAATTAAATGTACCAGAATTACTTCCATATGAAACTATTCCTGTAATTCTCTCAGTTGATAAATTTGTAGAGTCGGCTGATATTCCAAATCCTATTGACCCGCCAAAAGGATTAAAAACACCTAGTGTTGTCATTTCACCGTCAATAGTAAAATCATCAGTAGTTGATATAAAGTTTCCATCCATGTAATAAGCTACTAAAACAGCATTGTCATTTGCGACTGCGGCAGCTACATTAGCATCTCTGCCAAAACTTAGCTCATTATAGGTATTATTTACTTCAGCATTAAAAGGCATATTATTATAAACTACCCTAGTCCATACATTGCTGGTAATATCAACATCATTAATTGATAATGGATCTACCAATGCTATAGATATTGGTGTGATATATTCTGCAACACCATTATTTAATTTGATTCGGTATTCACCAGATGGATAATCTGATGTAGTAATTCTCAAATTCATTGAATTTGGATTCAGTAATGAAACTTTTGAATTGTCTATCGTATGTATTATATTACCATTCAAATCTATAATCTCTATACTAAAATTGGTAGGGTTTAAGTTTAAATTAGATCCAATTAAAGTAATGAATGTCATGCTGTTAGGATCTGGATCAATTGCAATTATTGATGGAAAAATCAAACCTACACTCATCGTATTCGTAGTCCATCCACCATTCATCGCGGTTTTCCATTGGGTTTTTTCATCATCATTAAGTGTATTCGGTAAGCTTAAGAAAGGTTGAATTCCATTGGTTTTTCCAAGCTTTCCGAAATCGTTCTGAGATAAAAAAGTGTCAAATTCCGGATCTGTCGAAACATCATTTAATCCCGAAATTGAGTATTGATGTCCCGCGGTTTCTAATGCCCAGTCTGCACCCAAAGTCAATCCTGAACCTGCTACTGATGTCAGTGAAGAATTGGCAATGTTTTTACCTAAATCTCCTGCAGGTAATGTTGCTGTATTACCATTGCTATCAAGGCCTAACACTTTAGGATATTCCTGAACAGTACCATCCATATATGGCTTATCCAATTTGTGTACAAGCCTTTCTCTTGTAATGTTATTAAAGTCTTTCTGTGTGTTAATTCCTTCATCGATTAATTCCTGGGTTGAAATATTTACGGCACTGTCTACTAGATCCTGAGGATCAAAATTTCCGGAATGGGTTTTAATATCCCCATTTTCATCAACAGCATAGTCTGTATAAGTAGCTGCACCCGGTGCAGCTACTTGGTAAATGACATTGTTTTCTCTTTCTCCTGCAGGAGGTAATGCATCTACTCTTATGATTTTTCCTATATTGGACATATTTGTTTTATTTAAAATTAATTTGATATTATTCCCAATCGCCTGAAATTATTTTTTCAGATGTTTCATCAGATTTTACTCCTAAAAGATTGTTGTTGGGTTGGAAATCTGAATTGTCTGTAACGACATCAGAAGGAACTTCGAATTCTTCAGGATTTTCTTCAGAAAATGGTAAGGCTGTAAGTGTTTTTAAACCAACAGAGTCTTCCTGTAAAATATTGAGAGAAGTGGGTAAAGTGGTAATCCATGCTTTTCCTTGTTTTAAACCTAAAGGTTCTCGCATTTCATCAACAATACTCATGTACATAGGATCTCCGATGACAGGAACCTCGCCACCGTTCCAGACTTTTCCGGTTGCCATAAAGAATTGTACAGCATCTTCAAATCCAGGATTTACGGTTACAACTACTCTTGCCATCCCAGCTTGTAAAAAGCTTCTGAACAAAGGGTCGGTGCTTTCTGATAAATACATGGTCTGCCATTCGTCACGGCTTGCCCAATAGTAAGGATAGAAGGTATAATCCATAATCGTCCATTCAAAAGCCTGTTCTAGGAACTTCGCTAAAGCTGTGTATTGATCAAGGTTTTCGTCAAGAATGATACTGAAATCCTTCATAGCTTGAGCTTTATTTGTAAGTTCAGTGTTGCCAAGAGTTTTATTATTCAGATAATCTTGAAGTAAATATGCAATACAGTTGTGTTTAATGATTACACGTTCCATATCGCGATAGAAGTTGGACATCTTTTCCTTATTTGCCGCTTCCTCTTCTTTCGCTTTCTCGTCTGCTTCTTTTTGTTTTGCTAAGAAGTCTTGGTAAGCAGTTTCATAGGCGCTAATAATAGCATCGAAGCTCTCAGTTTTCCATTTATTGATGTACTCATCACTCAGCTCACAATTCACAGTTACCTTTATATTATAGTGTCTGATATTGTGTCCCTTCACTTGGAAACTCACATTGCCAGTTACATTAAGACCTGATGATGATCTGTCAAAAATGATATCACCACGTTCATTGAGACCAACCATATCTCCCTTTAAATTAGAACAGGTAACTTCGGCATAACGTGATCCTGACCAGCCTCCACCTCTATTTCTGCCTGCTTCACAATGAAAGCTTGCATTTTCCCCGGCATAGTTATCGGGGATTGTGAAATTTGAATAATCAATCCCAAAATCATCATCGGTTTGAGGAACACTCGCTGCACTGTGTAGAACTTGTTTAGTATTTGGTAAAAGAGCTTCTAGTTGTACGCCATAAATCTGGGCCCAATATTGCAATTGATCATTGGTTGCTGACTTGGGGTTTGTCATTTCCCATTGGTCTTTAGATTTCCTAGGATCAACAGGCTCTTTAAATATTTCCTTTGTTGCGAATGTCGCTAAACGGTGCAGTTTTGCCGGTTCAGGAATCATAAACTCAAACATGGTACGGATGCCATAGTTGTAGATCTGATTCTTCATTTTTTTATCAACCCATCTGTAAACTCCTACAACGTGTTTATCTCCTTCCCGGTTATCATAGCCGTGTGCGTTATTCTCCTCAAATTCTTCAATAATTTTTTCAATTCTTTCCTCCGCAACTTTGGTAAGAATTCTTTCGGTTGCTTTTTCGGTGATTTCCTGAGATTTTGCAATGGCTTGACGGGTACTGTTTTCTTTTGCATTATTCGTTGCGAAACTTCCTCCAACTTCATAAGGTAAATCTCCCCCTCCATAACTGAAATGCGCTTCTGCACTGATCTGGCTTTGGATAACATTTGCCACTTCAGACTGCATATCATTTCTTGTAGTTGAAGTCGTATCATTTAAGTTTTCTCTTTCCGTAGATTTTGAAGTAGTGGTCTGTATTTCGCTTCTTCTTAATTTTCTGGTAGATTTTTGCTTAAACTCCTTTGCCATTACATTCTCAATATGGGTAACTTCTCCCGGAACATAAGCGTGAGTGCTTTGTACAACTTTTAAATAATCTGCAACACCTAGTCTTTTTATACCAAAGTTCTTACGGGCAAAAGTTACCGGCTTAGGATTTGAGCCACCGGTATTTCCGGTTCCACCAGGATTTTCTCCACCAGGAGTTCCGGTCCCACCACCGGGAGTTTCGTCAATACCATCATCCACTTTTGTTCTGAAAGAGAATTTTCCGGTATAGGTCTGATCCGAAACTATATTATTTTGCTCGACAGTTGTGTATTCACCGTTTTTAAAATAAAGAGTAATTTTTACGGAAGAAACCGTTTTTAAAGAACCTATAACTAAAGGGAAAACAACTTTTCCGTCAACAACATCAATTGCGGGTATATTTTTATAAACATTAGTCCCATCACCCAACATCTCCAGTGAGGCTGAAAGTAAGCCTAGAGACGAGCTATCTGTATTGTAATAAAATGACAAAAAGTTATAGTTGACAAATAGAGATCTTTTATTAGTTACTTTAAGATAATATGTACCAGAAATTTCTGTATAAGTCGTTTTATTCACAGGAACCAAAACATTTCCTATTTTCGCGAATTCCTGACCTTGTGCCGGTGATTTTGAAAATAATTTTTGGGATTTGGAAGCAATTTCTTCATCTAGTTTCTCAAATACTTCTGAGAACGTATCATAATCTTCGGTAATAGAAACAGGTATTTCATCAATCAGCATTTCTTTATCAGATACAATTTCAATTTGTGAATAATCTAATTCTCTTTCTACAGGGTTATTGTTATTTATGACAGTGAAATTTTCAATAAATAAAGCAAACAGTTCCTGTGAAAGTTTGGATTTGAGATCTTCAAAATTTAATTCGTTTTTATACTCAAATTTAAAAGGAGGGACATTTGGCTCATCTAAAGCAGCATATAGAGCATCAATTTCTTCCTGACTCATCCCTTCATGAATTTGTGCGTCTATTCGTTCAAGGGCTAAATTATATTCTTCTAAAACTAGTTGATAAAGATCTTTGTAATTTTTGTATGCCGCATCATATTGCTTGGCTTTTAGCTTATAGAATGCCTTTTGGATTTTTTCTAATTCAGATTTTAGCAGCGTAAGTGCGTTTTTATCTAATTCTAGAAAAGATAATTCGGAAATTTTTTCTCCCTCAACTTTTAATTGCTGTTGAGTCGCTGCCGGCAGCTGTGCTCCGTTAATTATTCCATCACCAATGTTAGACACATTTACCTGAAAAGGATTGCCTGTTGATGATCCTGTTGAACTTTCATTACCACTTCCGTCACCAAAAAGTGCGGCAGGCAAAACAACTTTACCATCTAAAGATTTTTTAAGCAAATCATCCCCATTAATTTTCACCATTTCTTCAGTTGCAGACAGTGTTTTTGCGTATCCATAATGAAGAGCTTTGAGAATATGAATAATTGATTCTTTTACATAAAAATCTTTTTGACTTAGAACCTGATAAATCAAATTATCCCAAAGTTTTTTAAGTGATTCATATTCATCCTGATTATCTTCATATAAAGAATTGTATTGAGATGAAATTTCAAGAATGTCATCATTGTTTAATTCTTCTCTTTTAGAAATTTTTCTACCAGCTTTTAACAATCTTGGAAAAGTAGTTTCAAGCTCACTTTCACTAGCAAATACACTTTGTGACTCTATAAAATCGCCAGCAGACTTTTCTAGCTCGCTAAATTTTCTAATTGCTGACTCGTTGGTGAGGTTAATTAATTTAGTGTCAAAAAAACCTTTGATTTCTTTTTGTCTATGAATAAACCCCAGATTTTTATCTTTAGTTTCTGTTAACTGAGGATTTCTCAAGCTTACAAATCTGAAAAGTGTTTGCTCGGTGGTGTTTTTTTTATTTTCTGTTGCCATTTTATTTGTTTTAAAATTTTATTAAATAGTTCTTTTTGTATATTCAAGAGTCAGGGTAAAAGAATCAACCAGTGAATAGTCGTAATCTATGTTTGGGATATGTTCGATTTTGGCCATATCGGGCTGTAAAGTGATGATTGCTTTGTTTCTCCATTGGTTACCGGCAAATGCTATATCCATTGCATACCATTGTGTAAACATTTGGCTGGAAACAATTGTTTCTGCACCTTGGAAGTGTGTGGTTAGATCAATTTCACCGGTGGAAGGAATTGTATCGAATTTTACGGTTTTTTTATAGATAGGTTTGCCATCTATCCATTGACCTCCTGTTAACTCTTCTTGTGTTGAGTAGGAGAGCTTTTTGTCAATATATTTTTTTTGAACGAAAGACTGATCAGCATAATTTTCTCCGTAATAGCTTGAACCCACCAATCCAGGACCATCATATTCAGCTCCTATATCTATATAATTAGTAGAATTCGATATAGATATATGTTTTCCAGGACTACCTAAATTTTGCTTACCTAAATATATTTCATTTTGACTGACAACTAACCATGATTTATCCATTGCTGAAACTGAAGTACCTGATGAAACATCAAAAGTTCCATTATTGATTGCCACCCAGGTGTTTCCACTTTTTAATAATGCGGGTGTTGTAGTTGAGAATTCAATATCACCAGTTATAGGCTGTCCTGTAGCGGTTCCTGTTCTCGGTATATAACCCGAAACGTCAACCATCCCAGAAAGCTTATCCCAGCCAGCAATGCCGGTGTTATTCAAATTGTCAACCCAAACATAGTTTTCGCCTGTATCAAGTAAATTCCATACATCACCTGTTGTTTGGCCTGTTGAAGGTAAAGCTCCAAAATTGGCAACAGATCCCATTACACGATAAGCCCTACTTAATAAAGAATCAATTTGAGTCTGGTTATAGTAATTGTTAAATATCCAGCCACGTTGAACATAATCGTTATTACTTGCAGGAGTATATAATTTAGCTGCTGTTATTCCTGCTGTGGGAGTTATGGTTATATCATCAGTATTTGAAGCAGGAGAGCCAATTTGTAGAAATCCAGCATTCATTCTAACCCAGCGATCTACAAAATCCCCTGTAATTAACGCTCTGTTTAACTGACCTTGCTGGAAACTTCCAAAATTTCCTTCGGCAGTATTTGAATAACCTGAAATCGTATGGTTTGAATGAATAATCAGTTTATTAGCTAAATTTCCTCCATTAAAACCAGCACCAGTACCTATAATAATATTATTAGAACCACTTGTATTTTGACCAGAAAAAGCTCCTAAAAAAATATTTCTGTCTCCAACTGGAGAGCCTGTACCTGCTTTATAACCTAAAGCTGTATTTAAACTACCTGTTGTTGTTTGATACAAAGCCGCAGAGCCTACAGTAGTGTTTTTAAAACCAGTAGTCATTAAAAAAGAACCTTCATCACCTATAATAGTATTCAAAGCTCCAGTAGTTGCATTTTTTGCTACTTGATGCCCTAAAAAAGTGTTGTAATTACCTGTTGTTAATAAACTTCCAGCATAGGAGCCATAAGCTACATTAAAACCTCCAGATGTCAGTTTTGGTAAAGCATCGTAACCAATTGAAACGTTGTAAAAATTTGTAGCCAAGTTACTTTGATTACCAAAATAATATGAATATAAAGTTTTATTAAAATTTAATTCTCCTGCTCTACCTTGGTCTACATTAAATACAATTGGTTTTGTAGTTGAATTTCCTCTATCAACGATGTTTTGTAAAGTATCAATTTCACTTTGAGTAATATCAACATAAATGCTTCCGCTCCAGCGATATATTTTGTTGGTGTCTAAAGCGATATATAATTTATCACTTTCTCCTGTAACTGGAAATGTCGCTAAATTTGCACATTCTAAAACTTCATCTACATAACCAGGAAGTTGGGATGCGGGCACTTTACCATCTACCAAGTCAGCTTTTTGAGAAAAGTCGTAATCTACTTGGTCTGCAGGAATGTTCTCATCTTTATGCCAATAAGAGTCCTGCCATTCCCAAAACTGTTCCTGAGTGGGCTTATCACCGTTTTCGAAATATTTTTTTATTTCTTGTTTTGTTTTCATTTTTTAATTTTTTTAAGATTAAAGTTCGAAGTCTCTTTTCATCAGAGCCACTTCGTGTTTCAGCCTTATTTTTTAAGGTGGTTTCCGGCAAAGGATTTCCACCTTACTATTTTGTGGGAAATGTCATTTTTTAATGTGTTTTAGTTTTGATTAGACGTATTTCTGGCTGTTCATCACTTTCGAATGATAAATTTTAAGATGTTGCTAAAATTTTATTGATTGTTTTTTGTATACTTCAAAAGTAGTATTGAGAAGCGCCAAAACTTGGCGTATATTAAATTATATTTTCATAAATTTCTTCCTCTGTCAAATCGTTCTCAGAATTTTCTTTGAAGAAATTTTCAATATCGTTGAGATAATTTTCGTAGTCTGGTTCGGTGTTTTCGATATCACTCCAGCTGATGGTGTAAGTGTCACTATCAATAATAGTATCTGTGTTGTAATCTGGTGCTTCCATGTTTGTGTATGTATTAAAAATTGATAAATTTGGAAATAGTTCTGGCTGTTCGGCATTTTTATAATGCTGAATTAAAAGGATTTTTAAGTTTTAAATGATTGTTTTTTGTGTTTTTGTTTATATTTCAAAAGTAGTACAGAGAAGCGTCAAAACTTGACGTATAAAAAATTTTTTTAATATAATCATGAATTTTAAAATATAAGCTAATAACCTTATTTTGTCTATTTATAAGCAAATTAGATTATATTTTATTTTTAATAAGTTTTTGCACAATCTGATTCAAAGTTTCTCTGTTATCATCAATATAGCTCAACCCTGCCTGAATTAGATTTTCGATATTCGATCTTTTCACATTATCCATTGCCGGTGAAGCATTTTTCAATGATGGATTGATGCGGTAATAATTTTTCTGATTTCTAGCCCCTAAAGTCTGAAACATCTGACAAAGCTGGTAATCAACAGTCTCCGCATTTGCAGACATCAAAATATCAATAATCGGCGTTACCCAGCCTAGTTTTCCGGCTTTTTCCATTTTTTTGAAAGAATAACTTTTCGACTCAATGCCTGTTCCTATCGACACGATAATCATATCATTTACAGTCGGGTGATTGGCTTTCTGGTGATTCCTAAGCACTTCCGCAAACGGAATTTTTCTTGCTTCGGCATAAGCGCATAATGCAGGGTTATTGGCATACATTCCACCGTCGATCAGACTGAAAATCTGTCCGTATTTAGATTTTATCTGCACTGGGCTGAAATAAGTAGGAGCCGCCGAAGTCGCTCTGCAGACATCTTTCACATAAAAATTATCAGTGCTGAGGTTTGCCTTCCAAGAATTAAAAAGTTTGGCTCTTCTGTTTTCGATATCGTAACTTGTAATTAGGCAAGGCTTTATCAGTTCTTTTAATTCAAGAGGCCCAAAAAAGTCATTCAGGTTTTTCTGAAGTGCTTCCTGAGAAATTTTTTCATTTAATAATCCAAAAGGATTGACCAGTTTCTCCCAAAAAGATACCTGAAATATATCGCCGCCTTTTTCAGCGTAAAGTTCTAGCCCTTTCTGTATTGAATATTTTGCTTTCCGGTGTTCATCCGGACAAAGTATGATTGAAGCAATTAATGCTCCCGTGCTGCTTCCTGCAACCAGATCAAAATAGTCTCCCAATTTTGCTTTGGGATTATCAAGAATCTGAAGCTGCTCTTCTATGTAGCGTAAAATAATACAGGTAATAATACCTCGTATTCCGCCGCCGTCTAAAGATAAAATGGTTGTCTTCTTCATTTTTTCTACTGTTATTTGGTAAAGCAAATGTAGGATTGGAGAGCGACAGAAGTTGACGTATTATATTTGATTTAACATAATTGTTTAAAAAACAACATATCCTTCCTTATCCATTTTCATCTTCAAAAGCGTTCTCCAACTTGTTTTTATCAAACCTTTTTTAGTTAAAATGTTCTTCTTTTCAAAGTGCGGAAGATCTTTGAAAGCCTTCCAGTTTCCGCCCCAATCCCAACCGTGTTTTGCGAAAATTTTCACACATTCGTACCAATCAGCGACTTTATCATTGTCCCAATCTTTTACTGTGTCCCAACTTGCTGTTTTTCCATCGATCATCATACAAATGTCGACAGCAAGACCGTAATTGTGAATGCTTTGTCCGGCTTTGGCATTGGTGACTTTCTTTCCGCTTGTGATTCTTCCGATGGCATACAATCTTTCCTGT
>JGI24806J26614_1000385_pt1 | contig 13015 bp, 8 predicted proteins | sample Kansoi200umMDA_FD_26614 | JGI IMG/M metagenome (IMG submission 26614)
CCCCCCGGTACTATAATAGTTATTGCCTTTTTTTAAATAATAATGCTTTTTAGCTTCGGTAAAAAAGGTTTCGAGCGTGGTTTGAGTTGATATACTTTGTATACTCTTTGTCCATTTGATTAAAACCTGTAGTTTGCCGCCATACACCTCTTCAAACAAACCGCTGTTTATTGATGATGCAAGGTTTGTTGAATCGGCCGCAACGTAAACAAAATGATGGTTGAGCAAATCGAAGCTTTGGATCCTGGAGTTTAGCAATGAATACTTAGAAAAGCCATTATACAATAATGTTACCAGAAGATCTTTGTTGATATCATACATCATGGGCACATTGCTATAATATATCCCATCGTAATTGACCATGCCCGTTTTAAACTCGTTAATATCCAGGAAAAAAGCGTTCCCTTTTATGAGCGGATCATAAAACTCATACTCCGGCCCGTTATAAAGGCGCGACATTTGGCCTATAGACGTATTGTAAGCATCTACTACATGAGCAATTGCTGTTTTTTGCATGGTACTATCGTCCTGCGCTGCCGTTTGTCCTAAGGCCCGGCCACTTAAATAAGTAAGGACGATAAAAAAGCACAGGAGTGGTTTGTTTATCATTTAGGTTTTATAAGGAGGAAATTTACATTTGTTTTAATTAATAATCAAACTGCTTAACCCCAAACGCCCGCTATATCAATAATGTATTGATGATGTTACAATTGCAAACACAACAATATATTACGGAAGTATTAAACTGATTGAAACAAGGGGTTGTTAAATATTTACATATCCCGAGATAGCAGATATTGGGGGCGGCTTGTGCTGATTGGGCGTATGGCTGTTTTTGGGGTTAACAAAGAACATACACATCGATCAAAATCCGGCTCATGCCACAAAGCATTCAGTTTTCTTTGCATAAAGGTTTTTAGTAAAGGTTAAAGTTTTTCGGTTGGCCAAAAGTATGCACCAATATTTATGGCACCAAATAATAATATGGGCCATTTGTTAAAAAAGAGGGAGCCGTTTGTCAAAAAAGCGCGCATTTGGGTTTCCGTTCCCCGCAAGTGCATTCGGAAGCACCATAGCATCATCTGTTTACAGCTTACGGAACAGAAGGTTAGCCGCCCGTATTCCCCTGGCTTGCCGCCATGCTGCTATTATTGCGCCGGGTTAACGCTCCAGCTATCATAATCGTCCGGATTGTATCCTTTGTTTACCCCCTTTGTGGCAGGTAAAAATAAAAAAGGGCCAATCTTAAACAGACTGGCCCTTGTATTTTAGAAAAGTTGATGTTATTACAACTTCCGTTTAACTTCTACGTTCTCGTAAGCTTCCACAATATCACCCACTTCAATATTGTTGAAGTTTTGGATGTTCAAACCGCACTCGTAACCAGTAGATACTTCTTTCACATCATCTTTAAAGCGTTTCAATGAAGCCAGTTCGCCGGTGTAGATAACCACACCATCACGAACTATGCGGATTTTGCTGTTACGGTTAATTTTACCATCCAGCACCATACAACCTGCAATGGTTCCCACTTTGCTGATCTTGAAGGTTTCGCGGATCTCAACATTCGCAACAATCTTCTCTTCAAAGGTTGGTGCAAGCATACCTTCCATAGCTGCCTTAATCTCGTTAATGGCATCGTAGATGATAGAGTATAACCTGATGTCGATCTGCTCAGCCTCGGCAAGTTTACGGGCACTTCCTGACGGACGAACCTGGAAACCAATAATGATAGCATCTGAGGCAGAAGCCAGCAATACATCCGATTCGGAGATCTGACCTACCGCTTTTGATATAATGTTAACCTGTATCTGCTCGGTAGATAGTTTCAGCAATGAATCTGATAACGCCTCGATAGATCCATCCACGTCGCCCTTAACAATAATATTAAGTTCCTTGAAGTTACCCACTGCCAAACGGCGGCCAATTTCATCAAGTGTAATGTGTTTCTGCGTACGTAAACCTTGCTCGCGTTGTAATTGTAAACGTTTGTTGGCAATTTCGCGCGCTTCAACTTCACTTTCCAGTACGTTAAACTTATCGCCCGCTGTTGGCGCGCCCTGCATACCCAGTACCTGTACCGGTGTTGACGGGCCTGCAGATTCAACCCTTTGGCCACGCTCGTTGGTTAATGCCTTAACACGACCGCTGTAACAACCAGCCAAAATAGGATCGCCCACTTTCAGCCTGCCGGCCTGTACCAATATCGTGGTTACAATACCGCGGCCTTTATCTAACGCGGCCTCAATTACAGTACCTACAGCACGTTTATTAGGATTAGCTTTTAATTCAAGTAATTCGGCTTCAAGCAATACTTTCTCCAACAGCAGTTCGATATTCAAACCTGTTTTGGCCGAAATTTCCTGCGTTTGGTATTTACCGCCCCACTCTTCAACCAAAATATTCATGGCCGATAGCTGTTCACGTATCTTATCCGCATTGGCGCCTGGCCTGTCTATTTTATTGAAAGCAAAGATGATTGGCGCACCTGCTGCCTGCGCGTGGTTTATGGCCTCGCGGGTTTGCGGCATCACACTATCATCAGCGGCAATCACAATAATTACAATATCTGTTACCTGTGCACCCCTTGCACGCATGGCGGTAAACGCCTCGTGGCCCGGTGTATCCAGGAATGTTATTTTACCTTTATTATCCGGCAAGGTAACCTCATAAGCGCCAATGTGCTGGGTAATACCCCCGGCTTCGCCGCCTATTACGTTTGTTTTGCGGATAAAATCAAGCAATGATGTTTTACCATGATCCACGTGGCCCATAATGGTTACAATAGGGGCGCGGGGAACCAAATCTGCCGGATCATCGGGCTGGTCAAGGTTGGCTTCTTCATCCTGCGGCTTCACAAACTCAACCTGGTAGCCAAACTCATCGGCCACAATAGTTAAAGTTTCTGCATCAAGCCTCTGGTTGATGGATACGAACATACCCAGGCTCATACAGGTAGATATAATCTGTGTTACAGATACATCCATCATGCTGGCCAGCTCGTTTGCGGTTACAAACTCGGTAACTTTCAACACCTTTGATTGCAGTTCCTGCTCCATTGCCAGTTCTTCGGCAGTAGCAGCAACATCATCGCGTTTTTGACGGCGGAATTTGGCCCGCTGTGCAAACTTGCCCGATTTACCTGCACCACTTAAACGTGCAAGCGTTGCTTTAATCTGGTCTTGTATATCTTTTTCTGATGGCTCTTCCTTGGGGCCGGTATTTTGCGGCACATTGTTACGGTTACCTCTGAAGTCGGGACGGTTTCCACCACCACCTTGCTGAGGGCCTCCATTTCCTGGCGCGCCATTACCGCGGTTCCTGAAATCGGGACGGTTAGGGTTAATAGTACCACCACCCGATGGGGTATGCGGAGGATGATTACCGCCGCCACCTTGCTGGTTTTGCGGATGATTACCACCGCCACCTTGCTGCGGATTACCCTGGCTATCTTTACGTTTCCTTTTGCGTTTATGATCGGCGCTGTTGGCGTTTGATGAAGACGCTATAGGGTTGCGCTTAGGCGCGTTAACCGGTAATTGTATTTTACCAATAATATTAGGCCCGGAAAGGCGTTCGGCCTTGGCGCGTATTACGTCATCATCACCATCTGCCGGCGTTTCGGCCGGGGTTTCAACAACCGGTGCTTGTACAACGGGGTGCTTTGGCGTTTCTGCTTTGGGTTCTTCGGCCTTTGGGGCCTCAACAACCGGTGGTTTTGGTGTTTCAACCTTTGGCGCTTCGGCAACAACCGGTTTTGGCGCCTCTGCAACGGGCTCCGGTTTTGGTGTTTCAACTTTTGGCGCTTCGGTAACAACCGGTTTTGGCGCCTCTGCAGGCGGCTCCGGTTTTGGCGCTTCTGCCACAGCAGGCTTTTCGGCAACAGGCTGTGGTTTTGCGTTCAGGTTATTAAGGTCAATTTTCCCAATTACCTTAACTCCGGGCAATACATCAACACGCTCCTCGGTTTTCACCGGGGAAGCAGGCTCAACCGGTTTCGGTTTCTCGGCCTGTGGTGCGGTATAATGGCCGGCATTTTTGATCAGTATCTCTTCGTTTTCAAAATCGCGCGAACGGCGGTTTTCAACCGGTTTTTCAGGCAGCGGCGCAGTTTCCTCTTTCCTTATCTTACCGATACTGATCTGCTTGGCTTCCTCTTTAATACTTTTATCAAAGGCAAATTCCTTCAACAATGCACTGTACATGTCGCCATTTAGCTGGGCCATGGGGTGTTTGTCAACCTTATAGCCTTTAGTCGCCAAAAAATCGACAATGGTACCCATACCAATGTTGAGTTCTTTTACCGCCTTAATTAATTTTATTGATTTGTCTTCTGACATTTATTATATTTTCTCTGCTAATTATCGCAAAAATACGATTTTAATTTTGGTTATTATGCTTATTCAAACTCAGCATTCAATATTGATAGCACTTCTTTTACCGTTTCTTCTTCCAGATCGGTACGTTTTACCAACTCGCCAACAGTTAAAGCCAACACCGATTTTGCTGTATCTAAGCCAATACGCTTAAATTCATCAATAATCCAGCTATCAATTTCGTCTGAGAATTCTTCAATATCCACGTCCTCATCGTGTTCATCTGCCTCGCGGTAAACATCTATTTCATAGCCGGTTAATTTACCAGCCAGTTTAATGTTATGACCACCACGACCGATAGCTAAAGAAACCTGATCGGGTTTTAGATAAACGGCTGCTGTTTTTTTCTCATCATCTAACTTAATAGATGTGATTTTGGCTGGCGACAATGCACGCTGAATATAAAGCTGAATATTGTTGGTGAAGTTAATCACGTCGATATTTTCATTTTTCAATTCGCGAACGATACCGTGGATGCGGGAACCTTTCATACCTACGCAGGCGCCAACCGGATCAATCCTGTCATCATATGATTCTACGGCTACCTTGGCTCTTTCGCCCGGCTCACGTACAATTTTTTTAATGGTAATTAAGCCATCAAAAATTTCCGGCACTTCCTGTTCAAACAAACGCTGTAAAAACTCGGGAGCAGTACGCGAAATAATAATTTTAGGGTTGCTGTTTAGCATATCTACCTTATGAACAACAGCTTTTACACTGTCGCCTTTCTTAAAGTAGTCGGCCGGAATCTGTTCTGTTTTTGGTAGCAATAATTCGTTACCTTCATCATCCAATACCAAGGTTTCTTTTTTCCAAACCTGGTAAACCTCACCGGTAACAATTTCGCCAACACGATCTTTATATTTTTTAAAGATCTCGTCTTTTTCCAGTTCCAGAATTTTTGAAACCAGTGTTTGGCGTGCGGCTAAAATAGCGCGGCGGCCAAAGCTTTCCAGCGTAATCTGCTCAATTTGCTCATCGCCCACCTCCAAATCCGGATCAAACCGTTTTGCTTCGGCCAGTTCAACCTCAAGGTCATCATCCTCGCTAAACCCATCTTCCATAACCTTACGGGTGCGCCAGATTTCCAAGTCACCGTTATCGGTATTTACAATCACATCACAATTTTCATCTGTGCCGTATTTTTTCCTGATCATGCTTCTGAAAACGTCTTCCAAAACGCTCATCATGGTTGGGCGGTCAATGTTCTTGAAATCTTTAAATTCCTGAAAAGAATCAATTAAATTAATATTGCTCATTTCCTTACTTGAATGATATTAAAACTTTTGTTTCTGTTATTTTATCTAATGGGATAATGCTTTCAACAGTTTCGGCCTTTTTCCCTTTTTCTTTTATTTTTTCTTCAATTACGATGGCGTCTTCGGTTAATGCCGATAAAACACCTTCTCTTTTGGCACCATCGGTCGTTTTGATACCCAATGTGCGTCCAATATTTTTGGCATACTGCCTTGGCGACGATAGCGGGAAATCAATCCCCGGCGAGGATACTTCCAAGTTGTACGCGGTTTCTATTACGTTTTCTTCCTCTAAATGGAAACCTACATGCCTGCTCACGGCCACACAATCATCAATGCCTATACCATTATCCCCGTCCAGCAGTACAATGAGCCTGCCGTTTGAGTGCATTTTAACATCTACCAAAAACAAATCCGGCTTATCTGCTATCTTCTCTTCTACAAGTTCCCTTACTCTTTTTTCAATGTTCATTACCCGCCTGTTTTTGATTGATAATTTTTAATTGATAAAATAAAAGAGGGGGCTATTTGCCCCCTCTTTTATTAATTGACTGCAAATATAATCAAAATTATTAATTTTTCAACTATTCATATAGGGTTATTGCTTAAAAATCAAATCTGTATAGTGGAGGCTGCCCAATTTATTACGCCCCAATATAAAATCTGATGCCTTGCTATTGGCGTCGTATTTATAAAAGCGTACAAAATAAGTTTGCTGCGCCGCAAAGGGCGTATCAGGCGTAAAAGTAACCACACTATCTTTTACTGCATATTTGCCAGGTTGTGCAGGTTGGTAGTTTTTCAAATCGGTATCGGCAGGCATTTTATATACCGGCACCAGGCTTTGCCAGTTGCCGCCGGATGAATCGCGGTTGATATCCTGAACTATCAAAGGATCGAGACCAGTTATTTTGAGGGTGTGCTTATCGGGGGTAAGGTTTATTTTAACGCTGTTGACTTTGGGTTGATTGGATGAGCATCCGGTGAAAAAGAGGGTTATTACCAAAAGGACCGGACAAAAAACGAAGCGATAGGAGGTGGCAAAATTGGACAAAATACGGAAGAGGAATTGACGGACATCGCATGGTGGCGAAGACTCACCCGGCGAGGCTACGCCTCCCACCTTCTCTTCACCTGCGGTGGAAAGAGGGGCCTGAACGGTGGATATTGAAACATTAAAAAACTTTAAATAATAAATTTTCAAACCCCTCTTTCCGGCGAAGCCGAAGAGAAGGTGGGAGGCGTAGCCTCGCCGGGGGAGTCTTCGCCCACGTTCAAACCGAATGGTTGTATCCCTTCTCATCATCTCTTCAACGTCTCCTCAAATAATTTATAAATCCGTTTATACTCATCTGTCCAGCTGCTGGGTTGTTCAAATGCGTGATCTTCTACGGGATACGATGCCAGTTCCCAGTTTTCTTTGTGCAGCTCTATCAGTTTCTGGCTTAAACGAACAATGTCTTGGTAGTTAACGTTCTGGTCGATCATACCGTGCAGCATCAGCAAACTTCCTTTTAAACCATTGGCAAAATAAATAGGCGAGCTTTTGCGGTAAGCCATTTCATCGGTAAAGGGCTCGTTTAAAATGTTGGCTGTGTACTCATGGTTGTAATGCGCCCAATCGGTAACTGAACGTATAGCTCCTCCCGCCGCAAAAACATCCGGTTCGGTAAACATACCCATCAGCGTAATAAAGCCACCGTACGATCCGCCGTATAAGCCTACATGCTTAGGATTTACGCCGTACTTTTCAACCAGGTATTTTACACCATCAACCTGGTCGCTCAAATCTTTGCCTCCCATGTGGCGGTAAATGCCGGTCCGCCAGTCGCGGCCATATCCTGCGCTTGCGGTGTAGTCAACGTCTAATACGGTATAGCCGTTATCGGCCAGCATATTGTTAAACATAAACTCACGGAAGTAATAGCTCCAGGAATAGGTTACGTTTTGCAGGTAGCCGGCACCATGTACAAATACTACGGCGGGCTTTGCGGGGTCTGCCTTTTTGGGCAAATACAAACGGGCGTAAACATCGCTGCCGTACCGGTTTTTAAAGGTAATGATTTGCGGATCGCGCCAAGGGTATGATTCATATTCTTTGCTTACAGAATTAGTAACCTGTACCGCCTTCGTTCCTGGTTTATTAGGCTGCACATATAAGTCCCATGGCTTGTTTGAATAGGAGTAGCGGATTGCCAGCCACTTTTCATCGGGCGAAAGCGTTACATCGTTGCCACCCCTCATACCGGTTATTTTTGTTGGCGTGCCGCCCCGCACCGGCAGGCTATAAAAGTCTGTCAATCCGGGATGATCGATATTAGCCGTAAAATAGAACTTCTTTTTATCGTTGGATAGCTGCAGGGTTTGCACCTCCCATTTACCGCTGGTAATTTGCTTTTTTACGCCGGTATTAACATCAACTACGTAAATATGCGAATAGCCGCTGGCTTCGCTCTGAAAATAAAAATGATCGTTATCAATAAACCCAACATTCCCTGTTGCCGAGTTTTCGATACCCGGGCCACCAATCCAGGCTTCATCGCGCTGCCGGTCGAGCAGGCTAAGTTTGCCGATAGTGGCGTCCAACCGCATAATCCAGCGGTCTTTATTATCCTGGGCCGATATTATTACAACCGCATGGGCGCTGTTCTCGCTCCATAACACGCCTTCTATGGTTACCTGCCTGTCAGCATTTGCCTTTTTATAGGCCTCCAGCTCTTTAGGATAATCTTTTAAATAATCGGGCTGGTCTTTAATGCCCGGGATATCGGCTGTTTTGATGCTATAAACAGAATCGCGCTGCCTGTCGTAAATGAAAGTTTCGGAGGTTGACGATGGCCGGCCCACCTTTGAACGGTTGGGAATATCTTCTGTAAAACCCGATTCGGTTACATAGTTTGGCACTATGGCATTTTTAACATCTTCGGCCGGCTTTGTAAGCCGATAAGTCACAAAACGCTCGTTGGGACTAATTTTAACCCGACCAACCCGTTTTGAACCAAAAACCAATTCCTTCAATCCCTTAGGGGCCAAATCCGCGTTTTCTGTCGAATCTTGCTTTTCCTGCTTTTTCTCAACTTTAATAATATCAAACAATTCCAGCTGCTGCTTTTTAAGCCATTTTTCTTCCCCGTTAAGTTCGTCGTTATCCTTTTTACTTTTTGATTTAACAAAGTTGGTTAGCTGTTGCAGCCCGGCCCCGTTAAGCTTCATGGAAAACAGGTTGTTGCCTTGCGAAAATATGATATGGTTTTCATCGCCATTAAAAACAGGCGAACTTTCCCGCTCCACGGTATAAGTAAGCTGGGTTATCGCGCCCGTTTTGAGATCTTCCAAAAACAAATCGCCATTTTTTTCAAAAACTTTTTGGTTGCGTTTTTTATTCCAGCTACCGTTTTCGGCGGGTAAACTACGCCTGTCGGCAATGCTTACTTTTTGCGGCATGGCACCGGCGGGCGTTGCGGCAAACAACTCATCCGGCCCGGTTTTATCGGCATTCCAGGTAAAAAGTATTTTTTTGCTGTCATCGCTCCAGTGAATATTTGATGGTGATACGCCTATCCATTTCGGATCGCGCATGATTTTCTCAATGGTAAGGGTATCCAGTTTTTGGGCAAAGGCACCGGCAGTATTGGCCAGCAATAACAGCGTAAATATTTTTTTCATGAATCAGTCTTATGTCGCGTATGCTATTACGCGATGCAATTTAACAGTTTGGCTTTGCTTTGCTAATTTTAGGCGTTTTATTGTTACAAATGGAAATTAAAGGAGACGATTTTATTTTACGGGAGTTGCGATCGGCCGACGCCGAATCGCTGCAAAAACATGCCGATAATGTTGCTGTTTTTAATTGTTTAATTGATCGTTTCCCATCGCCCTATACGCTCGGCGACGCTGTCGATTTTATTAAACTAAGTATGACCGACGAGGTGCAAACCAAATTTGCCATAGTTGTTAACGGCGAAGTTGCCGGCATAATAGGGATTGATTTAAGGGGAGATATTTACCGCAAATCTGCGTTGATAGGCTATTGGCTGGGCGAAGAACATTGGGGGAAAGGCATTATGCCCAAAGCCGTGAAACTGGTTGTTGATTACGCCTTTGCCAACCTGGATATTGTAAGGCTGCAGGCAGGCATACTGGGCAACAACCCCAGATCAATGCGGGTATTGGAGAAAGCAGGGTTTACTAAAGAAGCTGTTTGTAAAAACGCCATTGTTAAAAATTATGTTATTTTAGACGAACATTTATATGCCATACTTAAACCTTTGCCTAATTAACAAACCGGCCCGATAAATCAACAGTACGGGCAAAGGGGTTTAAAAATTGATTAATCAATACGGCAAACTCGCGGCGGGTTATCGGCCGGTTAACATCAAAGTCTGATTTGAATTTGTATTGGTTTTTCCAGGCTTTGGCCATGGAGATGTGCAGGGTTTTAGGGTCTGTCAGTGTGATCTCGCTGATAAGCGATAATGTATTTTCAACAGTAAACTTCGCTGCAGGTTTTTCCCTGTTGAACCATAAAAAGGTGCGGGTGTAGATATCATTTAATACCGGCTCAATCTCGGCGGTGTTAACTGTAGAATCGGGCATAAATAGCATCTCCGGCGTATTACTATCCAATTTTTGCGCCCCCTTTAATAATCCGGTTGCGCCAACCTGCTGTACCGACCTGAAATAACGGTCGTTTGGGTTTATATCGGCAAATGGGACCAGGTAGCTTTTAAAATCCAGCAATTCGCCTTGTACTGTGCGCACATTTAACTTGTGTGTAGTGGTTTTAAAAAAAGCACAAAATGCCGCGGCCGCGCCGGTACCCTGGCCCAACGTTAACAAGTTTGGCAGGTATTGAATATCATCTTCAGGAAAAAGCTTACCTGCAATTAACAGGTTGTCGGCCCCAGGCGCAACAATGGCACTTAGCGGAATGCAATAGGCAGGCGGTTGCGGATAAGTATCCTTTTCATTTGCATCCCGGACCAGATAACCGTCGCCCGTTGCAATGCTGGTACGATAGGCAGCAGATTGGTGGTTATTGGCCATCAAATCAATTGATTTAAAACTGATATTCAACTTTTCGGCTATTGTCGCATTTGGTGTGGCGTCAATGATCACCCTTGTTTTTATTTGTTGCGTTTTTGAATCCTGGCTAACCGTTACCACCCAGCCGTCGCCATCTTTTTTTACCGTGGTAACAACCGTGTTTAATTTTATGGTGAGGTTTTTAACCGTATCGGCCATTTTTTTGATAATGGCTGCACCCGTGTATGGCTCTAAACTAAGCGGGGCATTATAGGCGGTATCATATCCTGGTGTTTTTTTATAAAAAACCATTACCCATTTTCGGAATTCGCCCCAGATGCCCGATGGCAGGCTTCGCCCGCTGTTGATCGTTACCATGGCTTGAGTATTCATAGATGGGCATAATTGAGGCCCGGCTTCGATTAACAGTGTTTTTATTTTGCTGCGGGCCCCCTGGATAGCTGCCGACGAGCCGGCAGCTCCGCCGCCAATTACCAAAATATCGGTTTTAATGGTTTGAGCATAAGTAAAAGAGCATTTTAACAGCAGCAGGACTAAAAACAGTTTTTTTATCATCGGTTTAAATAACACGTACAGAACGCTAATTTATGCTAAAGCTTGCCGTACAATAAAATTATACCTAATTTAATTTTTTTTATGCTTATGACAGATGAACAAATGAGATTCCCGATAGGGAAATTTGCCCCGCCGGCATCTTACACCGACGAAAACATCCGTGAATGGATTGATGACCTGCGCACACTGCCGGGTAAGTTGCGCAACGCAATAGCCGGTTTAAACTACCAGGAACTGGATACCCCATACCGTACCGGCGGATGGACATTGAGGCAGGTAATCCACCACCTGGCCGATAGCCACATGAACTCCATTACCCGTTTTAAGCTGGCACTTACCGAAAACAACCCCGTTATAAAACCATACGAAGAAGCCGACTGGGCTCTGCTACCCGATTATCGCCTACCGGTAGAATCGTCATTAAAGATATTGGAAGGCATTCATATACATATGGTAGCCCTGTTTGAAAGCTTTACCGAAAACGAGTGGCAGCGGACCTTTGTGCACCCAGCATCGGGCGATACTGTTTCGCTTAAAAAGGGATTAGCCCTATATTCATGGCATAGCAAACACCATTTGGCGCATATTACCGAGACAGTGAAGAAATTTGCTAAAAAAACTTAAAGCCGAAAGCAAAAGGCAAAAAGCTTTGGCTCTCTGCTTTTTGCCCTCGGCTTATGCGGATGGAAAGCTGAGGTAAAACGTAGTGCCAATGCCAATGGTTGTTTCAAACCATATTTTACCGTTGGCATTTTCAATTGAGTTTTTCACAAAGGCAAGCCCAAGGCCGGTGCCCGAGCTTTTGGTGGTAAAATTGGGCTCGAATATTTTTTCACGCATGTTTTCGGGAATCCCGTTACCATTATCTTTTATAGTAAGCAGCACATTTTTACTGGTTATAAGGTAATTGATGTTTATCAGCCCTTTTCTGTCGGCCGGCGTGGCTTCTATGGCGTTCTTTAATAAATTGTTAAAGCATCTCAGCAGCTGGTCCTTATCGGCGTTTATCATAAATGGCGTCTCCGGCTGCAGGTATACAATATGTATATTGTCCATCTGCTTAAATATGGTTACAGCCTGGTTAAGCATTTCAAAAATATTTAACTGTTCGATACGGGTATCAGGCATTTTGGCAAAAGCCGAAAACTCAGACGCGATGGACGACAGGCTTTCTATTTGTTCAACAAACGATTTGCTAAAGCGCTCAAATTTTTGATCAAATTTAGGGTCTTTATCCCGCCATGATTTATCAAGCAATTGCAAACCTAATTTTAATGGGGTTAGCGGGTTTTTAATTTCATGAGCTACCTGTTTAGCCATTTCGCGCCATGCACTTTCCCGCTCAGACTGCGCCAGCCTGTTAGCGCTGTTTTCAAGGGCCGATATCATTTTATTGTACTCTTTAACCAGCGCCCCGATCTCATCATTTCGCTGCCATTTTATGGGCTCGTTTTTTTTGCCGTATATGGTTTTACTCAACGTTTCCTGTATAAAGCTTAAGGGCGCCGTAATTTGCCTTGCAATAATGATGGCCAATAAACCAATGGCTAAAAACACCAACGCGTAAACATTTATCATCACATTCAGCAACGAGCTGATCCGTTGTTTATAATCTGCCTCGTTAGAAAAATAAGGCAGTTGGATGTAGGCAATAACTTTGCCCGAGCTTACTATCGGCGCATAAGCGGCTTTATAACTCAATCCTCCTATTTTCTCGTCGTTTACAAAATCTGTTTTTTGCAGCCTGCTCAGGTAAATGAAAGCGCGGGAGTTCATTTTTTT
>JGI24806J26614_1000386_pt1 | contig 13002 bp, 8 predicted proteins | sample Kansoi200umMDA_FD_26614 | JGI IMG/M metagenome (IMG submission 26614)
GTTCAAAATATCTGACGACCTGGGCCCCTTGACTCCAACATAATTCAGCATATTTTCCTTTGTTAAGCCGGCTGGTAAAGATGGTTCCCAGGATATATTTCCAGAAGGGTCTTTATAATAAATCCTGTAACCAAATGGGTCCAGGGCCTGGTCCTTATGAACTCTTACAACCTTAATACCTTCCTGCCTTCCTTCTTCCTGGGGAATGTTTGACCCGAAAACGCCGCTATCAACAAAAAAAATATATAAATAATCGTTTACAAGGATCGATGATGGATGACGTAGACCGGATGTGCATTTTATTCCATCTTCAGTAACATAGCCGGTTGATGGCCATGCAACAGGACCCAGGTCATTGAAAAACGCCTGGCCCCCGTTATTTTGCATCCATGCTGCGCTTAATATTCCATTATAGGCATCCCATCCTTCATGATATGGAACTCCCCCGGAATATGTATCCGGAGCATTGCAATCAATTAACGCATTTGATTGAATTGTATTCTGGAAATGAATGCCATTATTACAATCGCCAACAACTTCGTTTTTATTTTCTCCGTGACAAAAACCTAATGTCATGGGCCCACGGGTATTATGATTAAGGTAGTGCGCACAATATATTGCGTGATAATTCCTTTTCCAATTGTCAATATTTACTCCCGCATCATAATCGGGGGAATTCCTGTAAGGCAATGTTGCAGTATAGGGCCCCATGGCCGTCTTTTTAAGATTAATTAATACATTACCTGTTAAAGACTGAGTTGTTGACCAGATATAAGTTTGCTGGCCATCAACAAAAAAATAAGACCGTTTTTCCCCGGTTATGACCCAGGGTGGAACTTCAGTTTTTCTTTTCCCCCTATTATCAAGGCAGGCATGATTTAAGAAACAATTTTTATATCTGAAGATAACTGATGTATCCACATCTGAAATATGCTCCGATAAGGATGGGAATTGTGCCTGCGATGAATTTGCCGCTAACAAAAACGAAAAAAAGATTTTTTTCACAATAACCTTGATTACTTAAAAATGAAAAGTAAATAATAATCAGGAACTATGGTAGATGAAGGGCTATGCTGTGATTGATCTTGATGCAAAAACAGCCTCGTGCATTTTCTTAAGGAACTGGTAGAGTTCCTCCATGGTCTTAAGCTGGTCAACAACAAGTAAGAACAGTTTTCCCACTTGTTTTAGCCGCGCTTTATTGGTACCGGTTTGAATATAGGAAAGTATCTGCTGGAAAATGTCTGACTCAAAATAGGGTGAGTCGTGGCGATTGATGAAATAACATTTAAGTATTTCCTCTTTTAGAAGCATCTTTTCAAATCCTAATTCAACAGCCAGTTTGCGGCAACGGACGGTTATAAATAAATCGTTTACCTGCTTCGGAACGGTGCCAAAGCGATCTGATAATTCAGCATGAAATTCCTGCAGCTCTTTTTCGGTTTCACAATTATCAAGTCGTTGGTAAAGCGATAATCGTTCGGTTATGCTTTCCACATAATCATCAGGGATTAAAATTTCCTGGTCAGTGTCTATGGTGCAGTCCCTGGCAAAATCATCCTGCCTGGAAATCTCTTCTTTGAACAAGTCTTTGAATTTTGTTCTTTTCAGTTCCCGGATGGCTTCATCAAGAATTTTCTGGTAGGTTTCAAAACCTATTTCAGCCATAAAACCACTTTGCTCTCCACCCAGCATATTGCCGGCCCCGCGAATATCCAGGTCGCGCATTGCAATTTGAAAACCACTTCCCAGGTCACTGTGTTGCTCCAGTGTCTGCAAACGTTTTCTTGAATCATTTGGTAATGTCCGCACCGGCGGTGCCAGTAAATAACAAAACGCTTTTCTGTTGCTGCGTCCTACACGTCCACGCAACTGGTGAAGATCACTTAATCCAAACTGGTGGGCATTGTTAACGATGATCGTGTTAACATTTGGTATATCCACCCCGCTTTCCACAATGTTCGTGCATACCAATACATCGTATTTTTTTCCAATAAAGTCAAGAATATGTTTTTCCAGTTCATGGCCTTCCATTTGACCATGGGCGATGCCAATGCTTAAATCCGGGCACAAGCCCTGGATAAGACCGGCCATTTCGCCTAAACCCAAAACGCGGTTGTGAATGAAAAAAACCTGGCCTCCTCTTTCAGCTTCAAAATAAATGGCGTCCCGTATGGCATCCTGGTTAAATACCTGCACCTCGGTCTGTATAGGCTGGCGGTTAGGCGGAGGCGTATTGATGATGCTGAGATCCCTGGCACCCATCAAACTAAATTGCAATGTTCGCGGAATGGGAGTAGCCGTTAGTGTAAGGCAATCTACGGTGGTTCGTAATGTTTTAATTTTTTCTTTATGACCTACACCAAATTTTTGCTCTTCATCGATAACGAGCAAACCAAGGTCTTTGAATTTAACTTCCTTGCCCAGTAAAGCATGAGTGCCAATAATGACGTCGATTTTGCCTTCTTCTAATTTCCTCATCGTTTCCTTCTTTTCTTTTGAGGACTTAAACCGGTTGACATAATCCACGGTGACCGGGAAATCTTTCAACCGATCACTGAATGTTTGAAAATGTTGAAAGGCCAGGATAGTGGTTGGCACCAAAACTGCAGCCTGTTTTCCATCCAAACAGGTTTTAAAGGCTGCCCGAATTGCCACTTCCGTTTTACCAAAACCGACATCGCCACAAACCAACCTGTCCATGGGTGAAGACGACTCCATATCTTTTTTTACATCTGCCGTCGCCTTGCTTTGATCAGGTGTGTCTTCAAAAATAAATGACGCTTCCAGCTCTGTTTGCATATAGTTGTCGGGCCGGTGTTGAAAACCTTGTTGCGCCTTACGTTGCGCGTAAAGCTCAATCAGGTCAAATGCAATTTCTTTTACCTTTGATTTGGTTTTTTCTTTAAGCCTGTTCCACACATCACTGCCCAGTTTATTCACTTTCGGTACGGTACCTTCTTTACCCGTGAATTTGGCAATTTTATGAAGCGAGTTGATATTAACGTAAAGAATATCGTTGTCTTTATAAATAATGCGAACAGCTTCCTGCAATTTGCCATTCTCCTTTCCATCGGCGGTTCGCTGCCCGATTTTTTGCAACCCGCTAAAAATCCCTACTCCATGATCAATATGCGTTACGTAATCACCCGGTTGCAGCTCGCGAAGTGTTCTTAAAGTAAGAGCCTTATTTTTATTGTATGCCTGCTTTACCTTGTATTTGTGATAGCGCTGAAAGATTTGGTGGTCCGTGTAACAAACTATTTTTAAATCCTCATCAATAAATCCCTCGTGAATGGAGGTAGCCAATGGAGTGAAATGGATGGAAGCTTTTAGGTCTTCAAAAATACTATGGAGTCGCTCAAGCTGCTTTGGATTTTCAGCAAACAAATAAAGTTCAAAACCTTTGGATTCCCATTGCTTCAGATCCTTTATCAGTAATTCAAACTGGCGGTTAAAGGCAGGTTGCTCCCTTGTTGAATGATGAATGGTGTATACTGAATTGCCACCATCTGAAGGAACACTCAACGACTTATGTGAATGACCAAATGTTATTACGATCCGCTTAGACAGATGTTGTTCAAAATCGTTTGCTGAAATGAAGTCAGCATCAGATATATCTTTCTTAATCGTCTTATAGTCCTCTTCTGCAACTGTTTCGTGGCTGGCCGACCGCAGTATCCTGAACGCTTCCAAATCTTTCTCACATTCAACCAGCCTTTCTTCACATAGTTCTGCATCTTCCAGCCACACTACGGTATTTTCCGGCAGGAATTGCATTAGCGAAATTTTTTCTTCGTTCTTTCCTGACGCATTACGAAGGTTCTCTGCGTTGGGAATAATTGTTACGTTCAATAATTTGCGTTCACTCAATTGGGTTTCGGGATCAACAATGCGGATAGAATCAACATCATTGCCGAATAATTCAAAACGATAAGGTTTTTCATTGCCAAATGAATAAATGTCAAGGATACCTCCCCGGATTGCAAACTGACCAGGCTCATAAACAAAATCAGTTCTTTCAAAACCATAATCAACCAGTTTCCTTAGCAGAGTGTCTATGTCCAGTACGTCTCCCGATTTCACCTGGATAATATTGGAAGAAAGCAAATCGGGGGCAATAACACTTTCAAATAATGCCTCAGGATATGTAACAAGCATGCCCGTTCTTTCGCCTCTTTGGGACGCGAACTTCATTAATGCTTCTGTCCGAAGCATAACATGCGACGAATTTAATAAGCTATAATTTTTTCGGTTTTTAAATGAAGAAGGAAAATAAAATATATTCAATGCATTGGTGAGGTTTTCGAGCGTATTATGGAAATAGGCAGCTTCCTCTTCACCATTGCATACAATTAAATGATTTAACTGCCGGCAGGCAGGGTGCATAAATGCTGAGGCAACAATAAATTCTGATGAACTTCCCTGGAGATTTTGTAATTGAATGCGTTGGGGCGGGGAAATAGTTAGCCTGTCCACCAATTGAAAAAGGCGGGGGGATTGATGATATTTCTCCAGCAAAACCTTTACACTCATTCGAAATGCAAAGATAAAAAACGAAAGAATAAAAAGCACTATTAGTGCTCATTAACACTAAAATTCTTAATTTGCTCTTTAGCTTTTAAATTGTATTTATCATAATATGAGATTAAATCCCGTTATCGTACCCACACTGGTATTAATTGCATGTGGTACCCTTTTCCTCCTGATCAAGATGAAGCATCACCCTGCACCTGCTGCAGAAGTTTATGGTGAAGAGAATGAAGAACAACAGGCAAGGTTTGTATATGAAAGAGCCCGGTATGAATTTGATATGCTGAAGGATCCTGCCACCGGAAAAATTCCTAAGAATATTTATGAGGCGGAAATGGCACAGGCAAGAACAATTCCGACGAAAAGCCTCGGAGGTATCGATCAGAATTCAAGAGTGGCGGCATTGAATACTTATTTACCAGCAGGTCCAAATAATATAGGCGGCAGAACGAGGGCATTGGCATATGATATGCGATATAACGGCACCACAAACAGGGTAATCATTGCTGGTTGCGTAAGCGGGGGTATAATGCGGTCAACAGACGGAGGCGCCAACTGGACGAGAGTTTCGCCTGACAATGATATACATAACGTTACCGCACTGAAACAAGATCCCAGACCCGGTTCCCAGGATATATGGTATGCCGGTGGCGGAGAAAACCTGGGTAATTCAGCTGATGATGTCGGCGCACTTTATCTTGGATTTGGCGTTTACAAATCCGTCAACAATGGAGTAACCTGGACGAAGCTGCCTTTAAATACGATCACGAGCATTAGCGGAACTGGCATATTGGTTCCTGGTGCACAGGAAGCTTTCGATCACCCTTTTGATCTTGTTCACAATATCGCCGTTAACCCTGTTAATGGCGATGTGTATTTTGCCTCGCATCGAAGATTGGTCCGTTCATCCGACGGCGGTAATACGTTCAGGGTAGTTTTTGAATCTGCAACTACCGCATTAACAATCAATGGCCAAATGGAAGTGGCATGTACCAACACCGGCAGATTCTTACTGGCTGTCAATGGTGGTTCCGCGTCATTTGATAAAAGGGGTATATGGGTATCAACAACCGGTGATCCAGACAGTTGGACGAGAATAGCAGGTGGACAAACCCTTGGTGTGGATTCCGTGGCAAATTGGAGAGCAAACAGCTACAGCATTGTTCAGGCAGGCCCCCCGGTTCAATACGATGGTAAAAGAATTATCCTGGCGATCGCTCCATCTAACCAGAATATTGCATACATCTGTTATGAAAATGGTTTGAGTAATGAGTCGCCCGATTTGAAACCCGAAGCTGATCTTTTTAAATTGAATATGACTACAGGATTTAGCTGGACCAACCTGTCTGATAACATGCCCAATTTTGGAAAAAATCATCCGGCTACTGATCCTTTAGCAATACAGGGTGGGTATGATATGCTCATATCAGTTAAGCCTACTGATCCGAATTTTGTGATATTGGGCGGCACAAGCCTTTATCGCTCAACTGATGGGTTTTCTTCCACTGCAAATAGCAGCTGGATTGGTGGCTATCACCCAAGTACCACTTCTGCCTCCCTGTTTATTTACCCCAACAGCCATGCGGATATGCACAATTTTGTTTTTAATCCTTCCAATCCGTCAGAAGGCCTTGCTTCAAATGATGGAGGCATACAATTGACGTCCGATATAAATGCAGCAGGAAACGGAAATGTTGTTTGGTCTATGGTAAGCAACTATCAAACAATGCAATATTATTATGTGGCTATTGACCCTGAGCTTAACAAAAATAATTTTATTGGAGGTGCGCAGGACAACGGTACCCAGTTCAGGGATAAAACGGGCCTGCTCGGAACTGCCGCCGCCGATAGCAACAATCACCGTCGTTTAATAAGTGGTGATGGTTCATCTGTAAGTTTCGGAAAAATAAATGGATCGTCGCAGTTTGCTTACGGAGGATTCCAATTGGGAAATATAAGGCGTATCCAGCTAAACAGCACTTTTCCAACGGCTGACATCCGGCCCAATGTTTTAACTCCTAATCCTGGCACTACTTCGGAATATGGAGAGTTTGTTACAAATTTCCGTTTGGATCCGGACAATACCGAAGACCTTTATTATGTAAATTATAACCGCCTCTTCCGGACTACAAGTGCTTCGTCCGTTACTGCATCGGGGTGGACTGAATTAACCGGGGTCAGCACCGCAATTGATGCAAACGGTGCCACCGGCGGTTTCAATGCCATTCGTGCTATGGGCTTCAGCAGGGGCCCCTATTTAACAAGTCATGCCCTTTTCCTGGGTACTACCAACGGCAAAGTTTTTCGGGTGGATGACCCGAGAAATATTTTAGCAACTTCATCGCCTGTTGATATTACTCCTCCGGGTAATACGGGAAATGTACAGGATATAGCAGTAAATCCGAATAATGATGATGAAGTGATGGTGGCGATCTCCAATTACGGGGTTACCAGTGTATGGTGGACAAATAACGCGAAATCAGCAGTTCCTACCTGGCGGAATGGGGAGGGAAACTTGTCCCTGCCATCTTTCCGCAGTTGCAAGATTGTTGTGAAAAAAGATGCCGCAAACAATCCTGTAACAGAATATTACGTAGGCACATCAGTGGGATTATATAGTGTTGCTGAATTAGGAACTACATTGCTGGCCAGTGCTTCCCCGGTGTGGACGCGTGAAGGAGGTACCATGTTGAACTTTGCGGTAGCGCAAACCATGGCATATCGTCCCGGGGATAATGTGTTGGTACTTGGCACCCACGGAAATGGCATGTACTATACTTTTATCGGCACTCCGAATTTTACGCCGAACATCAATACGGGTATTAATAATCCTGTTATTAATGATAAAAATTTTATCCAATCAGTTTATCCAAATATTACTACAAGCCAGGTGAATTACCGCATTGGAAATATGTTCAGCATAAAGCGTATATCAGTTCAGTTATTTAATATGTCAGGTCAAAAGATGGCGCAGCTTGAATCGGGGTACCAGAGTGGCACATTGGATATTTCAAGATATTCGCGCGGAGCTTATATTTTATCGATATTAAGTGATGATGGAAAATTCAGGCACCTTCAAAAATTAATCAGGCAATAACGACAAAAGAATTATTGGTTAGAATTCTGTTTAACAAATTATTGGGCACTTTTCCAACTGAATTTCATCTATACAGCATGAAACAGAAATTCTTCATAGCCTCCATCATAACTCTATTAAGTTTTTATTCTTCTTATTCGCAGGTTAAGGCCTACGCCTACTCGCAAACCGTGTTATCTGGCGCGAGGCCCAAAAAAATTGTCGATGAAAAAGGAAATCAAACTGAATCACGTCCATCTTCATCTATGAATTATTTGTTTTACCTGGAATACAAAAACTCTACCCCTGTAACACCCACAGCTATTTGGTTTAAAGACAGGGCATACTCAGTAAAAGTGCAACAGGTTAAAACAACCCCTGTAGAAATGGTTAATTCAAATATACCAGGTAACCCTCAAAGAAAGACGCTTGTTCCCGCTACAAAAGATAAAGTGGTATTAGTGCAGCCTGATTATTCAAAAAAAATCAGTTTCAAGCCCGTAGGCGAGCTAAAAAAACTGCTGGCAACTTCGGAATTGGTTTTTGTATATACCTACAAGGGAAAAAGACGATTCATGCCCATAAAAACAATAACTATTCTCGAGCCCGTGGCAACGCAATAGGATTCTAAATTTTCAAAATCAATACGCCGAATAATCAAGCTATTGGATTTTACTATACATTTAAACATCTTAAATGTGCCTGCCCCAGGCAGGTCTGAAAATCTTGAATGAAATATGGCTGTTCAACCGTGGCGTACCGGTAAGGTGATCCGCATTGAAAATGAAACTTACAATACCAGGCGGTTCTGGATCCAGGTTCCGGAGCTGGAGACTTTTGATTTTATACCCGGCCAGTTTGTAACATTAGATTTGCCGATACATGAAAAACCAAATAAGCGATGGCGAAGTTATTCTATCGCTTCGTGGCCGGATGGTACAAATGTTTATGAATTAGTGATAGTTCTTCTCGAAGACGGGCTTGGTACCAATTACCTCTTTAATAATGTGTCGGTGGGAAGTGAACTTATTTACCGTGGGGCGCAGGGCGTTTTTACCCTTCCGCAAACATTGGACAGAGACCTTTTTTTCATTTGCACGGGAACGGGTATTGCCCCATACCGCAGTATGGTTCATTTTATCAAATTGAATAATATTCACCGGCAGAACATTTACCTTATTTCAGGTGTTCGCACGCAAAAAGATCTTTTATATCATGAAGAAATGTGCGATCTGCAGCTCGACCTGGAAAGATTTCATTATATCCCCACCTTGTCCAGGGAAGACTGGAATGGCAAAAAAGGCTATGTACATCCTATTTATGAACAACTTTGCTCCGGCAGGCAACCAGCCAGTTTTTTTTTATGCGGGTGGAAGAATATGATTGATGAAGCAAAACAAAGAATACAGGCTATAGGTTATGAAAGGAAAGCCATACACCAGGAACTCTATGGATGACCCTTCCATCGTATGCTAAACCGGCAACAATCCAATTCTCATTCCCTTCATAATTTTAAACCGCAAATGTTCATAATAGGAAAGATCTTTTTATTGCTGTTGAAGCCATTAACCTGGATTCTTATTTTATTCATTATCGCGATGATCACAAAAAATTCAAAAAGGCAAAAGCGGCTATTAATTGTTTCGATCTTAATATTAATTTTTTTCAGCAATCCATTTATTTTCCGCGCAATTTCAACAAAATACGAGGCAAAACCTATCAACCTGTCCAATACATATTCTGCAGGTATTGTTCTAGGTGGGTTTGTATACATTGAAAATGGGGAAGCCCGTTTTAGCCGTGCGTGCGATCGCTTTATCCAGGCCGCACTTTTGTATAAAAAAGGAATCATTAAAAAAATCATCTTTTCGGGTGGTAGCGGGAATACGCTGGAAGGCGCTTTCATTAAACAGGAATTTATGGATCTTGGTATCCCTGCAAACGACATTTATGTTGATCCATACGCACGAAACACCCACGAAAATGCAATTAACACATCACGCATGTGTGATTCTCTGCAGTTAAAAGGTCCTTTTGTAGTTATTACATCGGCTATTCATGTTCCCAGGGTAAGAAAACTTTTTGAGAAAAGGGGGATGAATATCGTCCCTTATTCAAGCGATTTTATTGCAAGCAATAAGGCTGATAACTTCTGGGAAAATTATATAATCCCTTCCACATTTGTTTTGTATAATTGGGATAGCCTGCTGAAGGAGGTGGCAGGCCTTGTTGTATATAAGATTCTTGGAAAAGCTTAGCCCCCATCCTATAAAAGATAATATCAATCTTAAAACTTGAGATTTGTTTTAGGCAAAAGCGCGAATTACGACTGTGCCATTATCAGAAACTATAACGCAAGGAGGTGGCAGGCCTTGTTGTATATAAGATTCCTGGAAAAGCTTAGCCCCCATCCTATAAAAGATAATATCAATCTTAAAACTTGAGATTTGTTTTAGGGCAAGAGCGCGAATTACGACTGTGCCATTATCAGAAACTATAGCCCACACTTGCTGCCGCAAATGGCTGGATGTAACCTCTTGCCATCAGGGGAGTAAACCCGGCTCGCCATGCAAATCCTCCTTCCCGTGGTTGCCTGCGATACATAAAGGAAAAGGTTCCAAAAATATTCGATTTCTTGTCGTCATAAAAATCGAGTATTTCAAGTTTTTTCCCAACCACGGTAAGTCCAGCACCCACCTCAAAAGTGTGAGGCGAGTTATTTTTTCCGAAAATATAATTTACCTGCACCGGCAATGTTATTACTGAAACCCGGTCGTCATAGTAATAATAACCTGATACGGGATCATAGTCACTGTCATATGCGGATACAAACCCAATACCGGCTCTTCCTCCCCAACCGAGTTGTGATTTTTTAAAGCGCCTGTCATAGTTGGCAGAGAAAAGAATTCCTGGTCCACCAAGTTCAGCATAAAAGGATGCCTGACCCGGAAATTTTTCAGAGCTATTTGTTTTTTGGCAATAACTAAAACAGCTGCCAAATAACGCAAGTCCAAGAGCAAGATATTTTATCATGTTACAGTTTAAGCTGATCGAGACAGAGATTCTAAATGATCTGCTGTCAAGGGAATGTTAAGAAATGGTTACACCTGTACAATTCGTGTATTGCCGGCCTTGTTGTCTTTCTATCATCATTTAATGGAATCGCCAACTATTTGCAGAATACTCTCAATGGGTATCCTGTCCTGTAGCATCGTGTCACGATAGCGAATGGTGACAGAATTATCTTCTTTCGTTTGGTGATCCACCGTAACGCAAAAGGGAGTTCCAATCGCATCCATTCTCCTGTATCGTTTACCGATCGCGTCTTTTTCTTCATAAAAGCATCGAAAATGCGGCTTGCATTTATCCATGATTGACCTTGCAATTTCAGGCAAACCGTCTCTTTTTATCAATGGTAATACAGCCAGTTTCATCGGCGCCAGTTTTGGCGGAAACCGTAAAACCACCCGATCATCTTTTTTTTCCGCGGTACTTAAATCCTGTTCCCAATAAGCTTCACTTAGTATCATCATAACCGTTCTGTCCAAACCAACGGAAGTTTCAATTACATAGGGAATATAATTTTTATTGATCTCTGTGTCGAAGTACTGCATTTTCTTTTTGCTGTATTCCTGGTGGTTTTTAAGGTCAAAATCAGTCCTGGAATGGATACCTTCCACTTCCTTAAATCCAATAGGAAAATCATATTCAATATCACAGGCTGCATCAGCATAGTGAGCAAGTTTCGTGTGATCATGAAACCTGAATTTTTCTGCGTCGATACCAAGACTCATATGCCATTTAAGTCTTTCCTCTTTCCAGTAATCATACCATTCTTTCTGTGTTCCCGGGCGAATGAAGAACTGCATTTCCATCTGTTCAAATTCTCGCATCCTGAAAATAAATTGCCGGGCCACGATCTCGTTGCGGAATGCTTTACCCACCTGTGCAATTCCGAATGGTATCTTCAGCCGCGCACTTTTTTGCACATTCAAAAAATTTACAAAAATTCCCTGCGCGGTTTCCGGGCGCAGGTATACCTTATCGTCTTCATCATTTCCGCTTCCCATATGTGTGGAAAACATTAGGTTGAACTGCCTTATATCTGTCCAATTACATGTGTTGCTTACAGGGCATACTACGTGCCGGTCAATGATTAGTTTTTTCAAACTTTCGTAGTCGTCCTGCGCAATGTATTGTTCCATCTCTGAAAGCATTGCCGCAGCCTCGTCGTTCCTGTTTTCCCCGATCATCTCTTCGGCATGCATCTCAATTAAATGATCCACCCGGTAACGTTTCCTGCTATCCTTGTTATCGATCATCGGGTCGCTGAAATTATCAACGTGGCCACTGGCTTTCCATATCGTGGGGTGCATAAATATAGCGGCATCAATTCCCACAATATTTTCGTTCATCTGAGTCATACTTTTCCACCAGTATTCCCGAATATTTTTTTTCAACTCGCTACCCCATTGACCGTAGTCGTATACGGCAGCAAGGCCGTCATAAATTTCGCTGGAGGGAAAAATGAATCCATATTCTTTGCAATGCGAAATAATTGCCTGGAACCTGTTGCTATCTGTTGCCATAGTGCGCAAAAGTAAGAACTAGTGTTATGTTAACGTGAAACAGCCCATGGCAAAGTGAAAAATTCCGGTTGGCCTGCATCTCGGGCGCGTATGCTCCCTGCCAGGGACTGGCAAGCGTCATCTCATTCCCTGTTCATGCATATTGCTATGTCAAGGATTTGTCACGAATTTTAAGTTCTTCCTTTGCCTTCGCAATACCTTTAATCATAATATCATTATCGATGATGAATTGCAAAAGCCTTTCACCAGGTGGCTTAGCGAGCCATAATTGCAATTGAAGCTATTGTATATTTTTAGGGGTATCTGTCACTTTTCTAATAACCCGAAGGTACTTAATTTCAGTTCGGTTAGCCAATGTCGAATGTATGTCCAGTCCAGTGCAGGTATTTCCTTCAATGCTTTGATATCTTCCATTTGTATGGCACTTTGCATATCCTGTATCCAGATTAATTTTGAAAGCAGGAGAAACAATGAAGATCGCCATGTGCAGGAAGGTAATTTTCTGTCGCCTTTTAAATTCAGTTTGGCGATAGGGCTCATTTTCAATGGAGAACGATAGACTTAAGAAAGCTAAGTAATTTTTATATTATCGCCAGTACTCTCATTCTCTTCTTTTTTCTTTTGCTCCTGTTGTTTCAGCGAACCTTTGCCTTCTTCTACTTCCACCTGTTTTACCCAAACAGCATATTGATTGGGTTCGATCCGGCTGCCATATGAAGCGGCATATGCTTTGGTAAATTCGGCTCCGAAGTAAAGAATAATGGCGGAATAGTAAATCCATAATAGAATAATGACCATTGAACC
>JGI24806J26614_1000387_pt1 | contig 13001 bp, 10 predicted proteins | sample Kansoi200umMDA_FD_26614 | JGI IMG/M metagenome (IMG submission 26614)
GGAATGAGCTGAACGCTTTTGAAGCAAATGATAAAATAATAAAAAAGAACGGGAATCATGCAGGTCAGGACTTTTTTAAAATGTTTACTTATCCCTTACTGGAGGGTAATGCGGCAAGGGCGTTGCAGACCCCTTCGGACATTACCATCTCAAAAAGGATGGCCGAAGAATTTTTTGGTTCACCGGCAAAAGCAATTGGAAAAACAATACGATATGATAACAAGAAAGATTTAAAGATAACTGCGGTGTTTGATAATGTGCCGCAAAACAGTACCGCACAAATTGATTATATCCTAAACTGGCAAATCTTTTTGGAACGTAATAGCTGGGCAAAGGACTGGACGAATAACGGGCCCGCAACATACATCGTGTTGCGTGAAGGCACAGACGCAAAAGCTTTTGAAAAAAAGATTTCAAGATTTTTAGACAACTATAATAAAGAGCAAACTGCTCATTCTTACATACGCCTGGGAATTCAGCGTTATGGAGATATTTACCTGCATTCCAATTTTGATAAACAGGGAGAATTATCAGGTGGAAGGATTCAATATGTGCGGCTATTCAGCCTCGTTGCCATTTTTATTTTATTGATCGCCTGTATCAATTTCATGAACCTTACAACGGCAAGATCAGTAAAACGTGCAAAAGAAATTGGTATAAGAAAAGTAATTGGGGCCTTTCGCTTTGCATTGATAAGACAATTTATCGGGGAAGCATTACTGATCGTATCAATGGCGATAATAATATCACTCGCACTTGTAATACTTGTGTTGCCGCTCTTCAACCAGCTTACAGAAAAACAAATTCATATTCCGCTTGCTGATCCCGCCTTCTGGTTAATCATTACAGGCTTGTTATTGGTAACTGGTTTTATTTCCGGAAGTTACCCTGCTTTATACCTGTCATCATTCAAGCCTGTTCGTGTTTTAAAAGGCTCGTTAAAATTTTCGAGTAGTGCTTTATGGTTTCGCAAAGGGCTTGTTGTTTTTCAATTTATGCTTTCGATCATATTAATTATCGGGACCATCGTTGTAAGCAGGCAGGTCAGTTATATCCAAACGGTCAATCTTGGTTACGATCGGGAGAATCTTATCTATATACCGCTGGAAGGTGACCTCACTCCGAAATACGAGTTATTCAAAAACCAGTCATTGCAAATGCCCGGGATAAAAGAGATATCCCGTATTACCGACAATCCCACACAAATAGAAAATGGCACCGGCGGTGTTGATTGGGAAGGTAAAGATCCAACGGCTGATATTCAATTTGCACAGTCCGCAGTTGGTTATGATTTTACAAAAACGATGCACCTGCAATTTGCGCAGGGCCGTGATTTTTCAAAAGATTTTGCAACCGATTCAGCAGGCTATATAATAAATGAGTCTGCGTTAAAACGTATTGGTTATAAAAATCCGGTTGGTAAGCCGCTTACATTCTGGGGGAAGAAAGGAACCATCGTTGGTGTTCTTAAAGATTTTCATTTCAATTCACTGCATGTTCCAATAAATCCGATGGTGCTTCGCCTGGGTGAAAATATTGGATGGGGCAACGCATTGGTAAGAACTGAAGCTGGCAAAACAACGGAGGCGTTGGCAAGTCTTAAAAAAGTTTGTGAAAATCTGAATCCGAAATTTCCATTCACGTATAAATTTTCAGATGAGGAATATCAAAAACTTTATAAGAGTGAGCAGGTAGTAAGTCAGCTTGCGCGGTACTTTGCATTTCTGGCTATATTCATTTCGTGTCTTGGTTTGTTAGGTCTCGTAATATTTACAGCAGAACAACGCACCAGGGAAATCGGCATAAGGAAAGTGTTGGGAGCAACGGTGCCAAACGTTGTCGGTCTTCTTTCAAAGGATTTCCTCAGCCTTGTTCTAATTGCCAATCTTATTTCATGGCCATTAGGTTGGTGGGCAATGAGCAAATGGTTGCAAAATTTTGAGTATCGCATTACCATTGGTTGGTGGGTGTTTGTGTTGGCAGGTCTGGCAGCTGTTTTCATAGCATTGCTCACGGTAAGTTACCAGGCAATTAAAGCAGCGATTGCTAATCCGGTAAAATCTTTGCGAACCGAATAAAAATATAGACATGATTAGAAATTTCTTCATAACCGCCTGGCGTAACATTACACGCAATAAAACATTTTCTGCACTTAATGTATTTGGATTGACGATTGGCATTGCTGTTTGCATGGTCATCGCAGTATGGTTACGGAGGGAATTAAGTTTTGATAACTTTCATCCTAACGGCAAACAAATATTTCGCATTGCCAACAGTTTTAAGAGCGAGAGTGAATCGTTTTCGCAGGCAGGTTCGGGCAGCGCGCTAGGTGCACAGCTTCCAAAACTATTACCATCTATTCATTCCGCCTGCAGGGTTATTACGAATGAAATTTTTAAAGTAAAATCAGGAAACGACCAGTTTATTGAGTCAAATTGCATTATAGCTGATAGTAATTTTTTCAGGTTTTTCGGTTTTCATTTGAAACAGGGACAGCCCGACAAAGTGTTAGCCAGGCTTGATCAATTGGTGATGTCTGAAAAACTAGCCGTCAAATATTTTGGCAATGCTGCTAATGCTTTAGGTCGCAACGTGCTTATTTGGGATGAGTACCCGATGGTAGTAGCAGGAGTTTGCGAAAACCCTCCGCTTAACTCTCATATCCAATTTGATTTAGTGATTCCCTTTGCTCATCTTAGGAAGAAAGCGAACGAACGCTGGAGATTTGATATTGATAATGCCTGGACGGGTGGCTGGCCTTATACGTATGTACAGGTTGCCAATCCTGGCGAATGGAAACAGGCGGAAAAGCAGGTTAATGATGTCGTAGCCCGTTTTTCAAAAAAAGAATGGGAACAAAATAAAATGTCATATACCTATTTCTTTCAGCCGATACACGATATCCATTTAAAATCAGATCTGCGCTATGATGCCGCCAATAATGGAAGTCTCGCCAGGGTGAATATTTTTTCAATCGTCGGAATCATCGTATTGCTATTGGCATGCATTAATTATGTAAATCTCACTACAGCCGGAGCTATCAAACGAGCGAAAGAAACTTCCGTACGGAAAGTAGTAGGAGCTACAAAGATCCAATTGATACGCCAATTTTTTATCGAAACATTTTTTATCGCAGCTATTGCAGTTGTACTTGGAGTTTTAGCAGTGAAATTATTGTTACCTGCCTTTTCGCACTGGCTAGGCGCGTCATATGATTTTGATTTGTCGCTGACAAACCTTCTCATCATATTTGGTTTCATTGTATTTATTTCTGTCATTGCCGGGATTTATCCTGCGTTCATTTTATCGTCTTTTAGACCGGCTGTTTCACTAAAAGGAAATTTTTCATTAAGCAACCGGGGAGATTTTATCAGGAAATGCCTGGTGGTATTCCAATTTACAATAAGCATCGCATTGATCGCTTCAATCATCGTAATTAGTCAACAGATGCGATTTATAAAAAACAAATCGCTTGGATTTAATGGAAACGCCGTCGTTGAAATTGGATTCTTTGGTGCAGATGCGGTGGTCAATCAATATTCTTCCCTTCGAAATAAATTATTGCAAAGCCCCTACATTTTAAATGTAAGCAAACATGAGCAAAACGTTGTTGGTGGCTTAGGCAACGGTTGGACCACAACGGAAAACCTGAAAGGCGAGGAAATATCCACCAGTTTATACGGCATGAATGTCGACACTTCGTTTTTCAACACGTATGACATGAAACTGGCAGCGGGTCGATTCTTTTCCGCGGCATTTCCTGCAGACACTGCAAAGTCATTAATAGTAAATGAAGCCGCCGTAAGAACCTTCGGTTGGCAAAAACCCGAGAACGCCATTGGGAAGCGATTTGGCAAGGGCGATGATGAGCAGGCTGTGGTTGGCGTGGTGAAAGACTTTCATTTCGAGAGTTTACATAAGCCAGTGGAGGCTCTGCGCATCGGATATGCCAGAAGGGGAAACAAGTTATCGCTAAAGATTGACTCCAGGCACATGGATGCGGCACTAAATCACCTAAGGAAAACCTGGAGTTCATCGGTTCCTGACTTTCCGCTTAAATATGCATTTGTAGATGAAAAGCTAAATGAGCAATACGGAAATGAAAACAAGATGGAGCAGATCTTTTATGCTTTTGCCGGCCTGTCGCTCCTGATCGCCTGCTTTGGATTATTTGGCTTGTCTATTTATGTCGTCGAACAGAAAGTAAAGGAAATCGGTATTCGCAAAGTGTTAGGTGCAAGCGTGCCGGCCCTTGTTAACTTGTTGTCGAAGGATTTTATGAGGTTAGTGCTCATAGCAATTATCATCGCCACACCGCTGTCATGGATTTTTATGAATGAATGGCTGAAAGATTTTGCCTACAGGATAAAGATTGATTGGATGGTGTTTATAGCAGCAGGAATTGTAGCGGTATTGATTGCGTTGTTGACAGTAAGCGTTAAAACCATTAAAGCGGCTATTGCCAATCCTGTAAAAAGTTTGAGAACAGAATAAAAAGTACAGCCCATGATCAAAAATTATTTCGGAATCGCATTCCGGAGTTTGCTAAAGCATAAAGTCTTTTCATTTATCAACATACTTGGATTGGCTGTGGGTATCGCCGCATGCTTTCTAATCTTCTTATATGTGAGTCTTGAAACCAGCTATGATAATTTTCATTCGAAAGCTGATCGTATATATCGCGTCGTTGCAGACGTAAAAACTCCTACGGAGACAATTAAGTCGTCTATTGTGACTTCGCCTGTTGCTATTAACCTGAAGAGGGATTTTCCGGAAATAGAAGATGCGGTACGTATTGCGCCGGAGGGACTTCTTGTGAAAAAAGGCAACATTAAGTTCCAGGAAGAAAAATCAGTATTGGCTGATTCCACATTATTTAATGTATTTGATTTTACGCTGATAGCTGGTAACAAAAATACGGCGCTCGTTGAACCTATGAGTGTTGTTATCTCTCAAACTGCAGCAAAAAAATATTTTGGCAATACAAATCCGATGGGACAGGAACTACAGGTTACCGGTGCAGCCATCAATGCGAAGGTTACCGGGGTAATGAAAGATATACCAAAGAACTCGCAGATAGAAGCGGATATGATTTTATCGCAGTCATCTTCGAAGCTGGTAAGTGGTTTTTCAATGTCCGACAGTGAATGGACCAATCATACCAATTATACTTATATCCTTGTAAAGCCACATACCGATGTAAAAGCATTGGCATCAAAATTTCCAACGTTCCAGGAATTTCATCATGGTGAAGAGGCAAAAAAATTGCAGATGCAGGATTATTTAAGCCTGGAACCATTGCGCGATGTATATCTTCATTCAAAACGAGGTGGTTTTATCAGCGGTAATATTAACAATGTTTATACTTTTTCCGCTATTGCTGTATTTATATTACTGATTGCTTGTGTGAACTTTATTAATCTTACTACTGCACGGGTGCTGAACGTGCAAAGGAGGTGGGTATACGTAAAGTCGCTGGTGCGGTACGTTTTCAGTTGGCAAAGCAATTTCTCAGTGAAAGTATTATTATCTGTCTTATCGCATTTGTAATAGCCATAGTTTTATCGGCTATCGCCCTTCCATTGTTTAACCAGCTTGCCGGCAAGCAAATCAGCAACGGTATATTTACTAATCCATTGCATATTGCAGGTTTGTTCGTTCTTTCCGTATTCGTAGGTTTGGTTGCTGGTTTTTATCCATCTCTCGTATTATCTTCTTTTAAACCCGTAAGTGTATTGAAAGGACGCTTTTCCACAGGCACAAGGGGGTTGATATTAAGAAAAAGTCTGGTTGTTTTTCAGTTTACTATTTCAATTGTACTTATTGTGGCAACCATTGTAGTATACAGGCAATTGAAATATATGCGCAGCCAGGATCTTGGCTTCAGCAAAGAGCAGACGATTGTTATCAATACCAATTTCGATAAAAATAAAGACGCTTTTAAACAATCCTTATCAGCTATACCAGGAGTACTATCATCTGCTTATTCCTCACATGTGCCTGGAGGTGGTTCCAATTCTGCATACTCTAAGGTTGAGAATAAAAACGGAGAAATGCAGAAAAGTAATCTTGATTTATATTTTGTTGACTTCGATTATATAAAGCAATACGATTTAAAACTGGCTGCGGGAAGAGGGTTTTCAAAAGATTTTGGCACAGACAGCAGCCAGGCGATGGTAATCAACGAAACTGCATCAAAAATGCTTGGCTACAGTACTCCGCAGGAAGCCATAGGGAGAAAATTTGACCAATGGGGAAGACAAGGGCAAATCATTGGCGTATTAAAAGATTTTCATTATAAATCATTGCAGCAGAATGTGCCGCCATTGGTTATGCGTTTTGAGCCCTGGGCATTGGGAATGATCTCTGTAAAAGTATCAGCTGCAAACTTGCCTGCCACCTTAAAGACAATCAGTAGTACATGGGGTCAGCTCATTCCGAACCGCCCATTTGAATATAATTTTTTAGATGAATTTTTTGACAGGCAGTACCGGGCTGAAGATCATTTCGGAAACCTCTTTTTCAATTTTGCTGTGCTCGCCATTTTTATTTCCTGTCTCGGTTTGCTTGGCCTATCATCCTATAGTACTATGCAGCGTACAAAAGAAATTGGCATAAGAAAAGTATTGGGAGCTAATGTAACAGGGATAGTAAGTCTTTTGTCCATCGAATTTATCAAACTGGTGTTGATTGCGTTGGGCATCGCTGCCCCGATAGCATGGTTTGGAATGAATAAATGGCTGGAGGATTTTGCATATCGTACGAATATTACATGGTGGATATTCGGACTTGCCGGATTGGTGTCAGTGGTGATTGCATTTTCAACAATCAGTTACCAGGCGATAAAAGCGGCTGTTGCTAACCCGGTGAAAAGTTTAAGAACAGAATAAAAAGAATGTAACAATAATAAAGGATGAAACGTATCAATTAATGTTCACCATATAAAAAAGCTGCTATGCTAAAGTTAAAATGTTGTATAACTATCCTTATAATTTTTGGTTTTAAAACCACATTCGCCCAGGCCACAACTGCTGTAAATCATTTCAATAAGGTGATAGTGAGTCCACATGTACAGGTGACTTTTATAGAAGGGGATAAAGAAAGTGTAACCATTGAAAAAAGCACGGTGAGCAATGACAAAATAAATATTGAAGTAAATGGTAAAACACTCCGTATTTATTTAGACGGGGCTAAAGAAGTAACTAAAAACGAAGCAGTATATGAAGACGGGTATAAAGTAAAACGGCCATTATATAGGGGAACAGTGGTATCAGCTATTGTAACCTATAAGACATTAGATGATCTCTCAGTACGCGGTGAAGAAACGCATGTTTGTAAAAGTCTTTTAAAGGGTAATAGATTCAGGTTAAAAATTTATGGGGAATCACAGGTGTTCCTGAATGAAGTAGACCTGGGGGAACTTCGAACTACTATATATGGTGAAAGCGTTTTGGAAATCAGATCAGGATCAATAACCGATCAAAAATACATTACTTATGGAGAGGGTAAGATTAACAGCCTCGGTATTAAAAACAGTACGACGAAAATAAGAGCTTATGGGGAGGCGGATTTCCGGGTTAACGTTTCAGAGGAAATAAAAATTACTGCTTATGGAGATGCTACTTTGGAATACAGGGGAAATCCGGAAATAACCAGGGGATTGAATATTGGAGACGTACGAATTGATAAAATTGATTAAGGAATTAATATCACTAATAGCCGGGGCCGTAATATAAAACTTAAAACCCATTACTTATAACGTAACAGCATGATAAAAAATTATCTAAAAATTGCTTTCAGGAATTTATTGAAAAATAAAGTTCTTTCATTCATAAATATATTCGGCCTGGCCACAGGAATTGCCTGTTCGTTGCTCATTATTTTATTTATTAAAGATGAATTAAGTTTTGATAAATTCAATAAAAATCCCGGGAGGATATACCGTGTAGTTAAGGACTTTGTAAATGACGATGGAAGCAGGCTACCCGATGCAACCACACCGCCTGCTCTTGCTCCTGTAATGCAAAAAGAAATTCCTGAAATTGAAAGTACTGTAAGAATATTTTCAAACTGGGGACGCAAATATTTAATTAAATATGGCGATAAAAAATTTTATGAAGAAGGATTATATCGTTCCGACAGCAGCATATTCACAGTTTTTAATTTCAAATTCCTGCACGGTAATCCGCTCAGTGCGTTTGACCGGTTAAAGTCAATTGTACTTACCGAATCGTCTGCAAAAAAATACTTTGGCAGTACTGATCCCATGAACCAGATACTTGACATAGACCAGATGGGGCCTCATGTAGTAAGTGCTGTTATTAAAGATGTTCCTTCTAATTCGCATTTCACGTTCGACTTTTTAATATCTACACGTACTATTGGTGGCCCAATTGATACACTCTGGGGATTTTATAACTTTTATACATATATCAAATTAAAAGATAAAACGAATATAGCTTCGGTTGAACCGAAGATAAAGGCGCTGTTCAAAAAATTTCAGCCCGGCAATAAAAACATTTTTTATACCCAGCCTTTAACGGATATTCATTTAAAATCAAATTTAAAATGGGAACTAAAACCCAATAGTGACGCATCGTATATTTATGTATTTGGCACCATCGCAATATTTGTAATAATAATTGCAAGCATCAACTATGTAAACCTTGTTACGGCAAAATCATCGTTACGTGCAAAGGAAGTCGGCGTAAGAAAGGTAGTGGGAGCAGAACGAAGTTCATTGATCCGGCAGTTTCTTACCGAATCGGTTGTAACAGTTTTCATGGCAAGTGTTTTAGCAACCGGGTTAGCAAAGATCATTTTGCCTGCATTCAATCATTTCACACAAAAAGAACTCTCTATATTTGGCGGCAATGACCTTACTGTTTTGATACTGCTGATAGGTTTCACTTTGCTCGTTGGTTTATTGGCGGGGCTTTATCCTGCATTTTACCTTTCGGGATTTAGTCCCGCATTTGTATTGAAAGGATTTCATGCTTCGGTTAAAAATACAATTTCATTAAGGAAGGTATTAGTGGTATTGCAATTTGTAATTTCCGTTGTGCTGATCGTGGGAAGTATCATCATCAATAACCAGTTAAATTTTATGCAATCGGCAAAACTGGGATTTGATAAAGACCAGGTAATTGTTTTAAATAATGTAGAGCGATCTTTTAATGCGGAGGCTTTAAAAAATAGCCTGTTGCAAATGCCGGGCATAAAAAAAATTGCAGGAGCTGATGGGGTGATCGGCGGGCAAAACTGGACAACCAATTTACGTTTAAGAGGATCACAGAATGGACAATTGATTAATTTTCTAGCAGTGGGTGGCGATTACCTTGATGTAATGGGGATTACAATAAAAGAAGGACGCGGTTTTTCTGAAAAATACCCTGCAGATACATTGACCAATGGGGTTACGGGCCCAACGGACCAGGTTATAGGAAATATAATTTTGAATGAAAAGGCAATAAAAGATTTACGGGTTCCTTCTCCTGCTGTAGGGCAACAACTTGTGTGGTCTACAGATGCAGATACAAACTATTATGTAAACATTGTCGGTGTGGTATAAGGTTTATCATTATTTATTTTAATGGTTCTGCCTACCGGGTCGGCCTTACCAAAAAATTTCTCCGCCATTTGTGTTGTTATAATTATTGAAGAGGGATCAGTAAGCAACGTTTTGGCATCGCCTTTCAATAATTTAAAGGAGAACATTTTTAAAAAATCCGGTTCAGTAAAATATCCCGCTTCATAAATATTTTTGTCACCAACAGAAAATAATAGCCGTGTGCCCCAATCAGTTCTCGCCGCATATTGTATTTCAGGTATTTCCTTTTTAATGGCAGGGGCAAACGGGGCGGGCATTGCAGAAAATGTATACATCTTTCCCTCATAATTCTGATTCTCCAGTACCTGGTATAGATGCTTATATCCTTTATGAAATTTATCGTATCGAAGTTCATCATCCACCCATATCATAATTAGGATCGCGCAGGCCATTCCCAGTGAAAGACCGACCATATTAATAAAAGCATAGCCTTTATTTTTCCTTAAATGTCTCAGGGCAACCTTAAAATAATTTTTTATCATAAAAAAGTTATTTTGTCATTAACCTTTCTGCCGGCAGGCTTTTAATTGTTTATTGCTTTTGCCTTGCCCGTTGCCTGTTGCCTATTGCCAACTGACAGCTCACGACTCACCACTCACTATTCCATCTTCAAACTATTCACGGGATTTGCAATGGCGGCCTTTATTGATTGGTAACTTGCTGTTATCAGGGCAATGGCAATCATGAAAATGAAAGGAAATACAAAGTATACCCAGTGTATGTCTATACGGAAGGCATAACCCTGTAACCAGTTTGATATAGTGAACCATGCAAATGGGACGGCTATTACGAAGGCAACCAACAGCAAAAGCGCAAACTCGCGATAGAGCAGTTTCAGGATACCGATAACGGCCGCACCCGATACTTTGCGTATGCCGATTTCCCTGGTGCGTTGAAGAGTAGTAAAAGAGGTAAGCCCGAGCCGCATCATATTGCGCCATGCAATTTTGAAATAATTTTTTATCATAGACTTTATTTCTGATTTATAGATTGATGACTTTATTTTTATACTCTTTGCTCCATATTGCCCATTGACTTCTCTCCACGCTCATTATTATTCTGTTCCAGGGATTAGCTGCCTCTTTTATTGCCTGGAAGCTTACAGTTAATAAAGCAATCGTTAAGGCACTGCTTCATCCTGCTGCTCAATGCACCACGACAACCCTGTATAGGGTCCGCAGTTCTGTAACCAGTTATGCATAAAATAATAAGTCACCGGCATAGCTACAAACAAAGAAATCATTACAATTATTACAAACTCTATATATAATAATTTTCCCTGTGTCGAATTATGGATAAGACCAGTATTTTTCGTACGCCGGCCTCTTTGGTACATTCCGCTGCCATACACTCATAATTGTATACTAATCGGTTCAACGGTTATGCCAATGTTGAGATGCTCTGTGAGTAAGGCATTTAGAAAAAAAATTCTCTATGAAGTGTACGAAAACGAACACATCATGTACGAAAACGTTCGGAATTGAAATTTTTAATCTGTTCCCAAACTTTTAAAAGGGTTTGAAAGTGCAGCCTTTATAGCATGGAAACTACTGTTACAAGTGTTATTATTATGGCTATTATGGTGGTGAGATAAAGACAGCCATTCCTTATTAACCTATTAATGAGCCTGGAATATTTCGGTAACGGTCCCGGAAAAAGTGTAATCCACAGGTGTGACACTCACGCAATTTATCTGCACAAGCACAATAAAATTTTTCGAAAGCAAACCGCCACGACTGTTATACAGTTGGCCTGGTCCGTTGCCTATGGCGATTTCCCGCCAGGTACCAGGTATGAGCTATTAATTAAACACCAGGTTTATTCTTCCGCTACCCGCATCAACAGTTACCGGAATGCCGCCCCCGCTGACCGTTCCATCTATTTCATCCTTATTATTTGTTCCTTTAAAGTTTTCGAGTGATTCTGTTGATATTTTGTTGGCGGATAATTTCAAATCGATCCCTTTATTTTTGGGAATTTTCAAATTCACGTTTCCTGCCGAATTATTTATTGAAATATCTTTTACAAGGTTCGTAACGGAAACATCAATATTTCCTCCGCTTGTAGCAGCTTTGAGTCCGCAATTAAGTTCGTGCAGGGAAATATTTCCGCCTGAAGTATGAGCCGATAAATCACCTTCAATAGTTGCACCGTGGATATTTCCACCACTTGTTGATGCTTTAATATGGCCTGTAAGGCCGTCCAGCTTTAATGATCCGCCTGAAGTAGATATGGTAATATTCCCTGAAGAATTTTCGGCGTCAATATTTCCTCCACTGGTTGTGAGGTCAAGTTCATCTTTGGAATCTTTCAAATGAATATTACCTCCCGAAGTTCTTCCCTTTATCTTTCCTTCTACTGCATTCACATCTAAATTACCCCCGCTGGTTGTAAACTCCTGGCTACCTGAAATGCCTTTCAGTGTTATATTGCCGCCGCTGGTTAATAAATTGGTCGATACATTTTTAGGAACATAAATCTTAAAGGAAAAGTTCAAAGCTTTTTTCCAGTCATGGATCTTATGTTTTGACTTAGCTATAACCCTTAATTTGTTGTTTTGAACAGAAATATCCAGGTCATAATCTTCATTGATTCTTGTTTTTATTTCATCAGATGAAAGAGACTTTAGCCTGTGGTTATTCTGCGAAACAAATACTTCAACCCGCGAATCAGCCAGGTTAACCCCGGAAACACTTATGTTGCCACCTGATGTTTCAGCCATAACATCCTTTACAGATTCACCGGATAATGATTTGGTTAAATAAGGTTCATTTTCTGATTTGGTTTGTGCGTTTACTGCAAGGCAAATATTGGCAAGCAGGAAGAGAAAAAAGTACTTTTTCATGTTTTTATTTTATTTAAATTTTGAGTTTATTTGCGGTTACCGTAATTCTTATTTTCATATTTACAATCCGATAGTTCATTCACCATTCACCATTCATTATTTCATTCGGTTCTCAGCGACTTTACAGGATTTGCAATCGCCGCCTTTATTGCCTGGAAGCTTATGGTGAATAACGCAATTGCCAGAGCGCTTATACCTGCTACTAAAAATACCCACCAGCTAATATTAATCCTGTAAGAAAAATCCTGTAGCCATTTATTCATTACAAACCAGGCAATTGGAAATGCAATCAATGCGGCAATACTAACCAGCCGTAAAAAATCTATTGATAGCATTTTAATGATATTACTAACGGTGGCACCTAATACCTTTCTTATACCAATCTCCTTAGTGCGCTGCTCAGCAGTAAATGCTGCCAGACCAAAGAGACCAAGGCATGCTATTATTAAGGCAATGATGGTAAAATAAGAAAACAGGCTTTTGAAATTTTTCTCAGAACGATATAATTTATCAATGTTTTCATCTAAAAAATAATAATCGAAAGGG
>JGI24806J26614_1000388_pt1 | contig 13000 bp, 14 predicted proteins | sample Kansoi200umMDA_FD_26614 | JGI IMG/M metagenome (IMG submission 26614)
AGGCGGGAGTATTTCGGCCTCGGTAAATGGCCTGCCCGATTTTGGTCCCAATGGATATTGCGTTGGATCTGGTGCCCCTGAAGCAACAATGCCTACATTTAGCTGTAGTTGATTTTTTAAACTTGAGAAAGGGATCAAATGGNTTCGNCNTCNNTGCATGCTTGCATATTGAGGATTGATCAATACACACAGCTCCGTTGTCGAAAGTTAAGATGAGGCGCATGTTCAGATAATTTGTTTCAGCAAAAATATTCTTAAACAGGGCCGAAATAAAAATTTTACATGAAACCCCTATTTTATGTGACGAAAAGAATCTTCTCTGCACTATCATCCCATCTGCATAAATTATGAGCTCCGCGTATATCCGCAGGAGTTATGCTTTAAAGATTGAAACCGCAAGATATGGACATAATCAACGAGCCGGAGATTAATGAACCCATCTCCAAAAAACAATCAGCAAACCCTGATTCTTCAAACTTGAAAGAATTGAACAAATCAAAGTCATGCATCTGATACACTATGAAAAGCGTAGTAATCATCTCGCTGCAGTACTTCCCAACTGACCTGTATTGGGATTTTTATATAAGCTAGCCCGCATATTGCCCAGATGGTCGCTTAGGTTATACTCATAGCTGTATGTCCCCGCCGCTATTCCCAGCAATCCCTTCTTCGGTATAGATAATATGCAGCATCATGGAAGGCGAAGTAAATGTCAATTCAGCTTTACTCAAAGACGATGATTTTGGAAAACGCTTTGAGTCGCTGAACAACACCCTGAATAACTCCTTTATGTTCAGTGCGTTAATATTAAGTATCATGATTTTCTGGATCGGATTAATTGTAAATTCACTAAGCGATCTAGAACTCTTCAAATACTATCACGCCCTTAGCGGAAAAAACCTGATTCCTAAAGATTTTATTTTTATGATGGGCCTGCTGCACACATGTATTCTTTTAGCCTTCTACATCCCGGTTAGGCTCAAGTTCAGTACTATGAAAGTCACCCAGCCCAATGCACTCCAAGGATCCGTAAAAAGCAAGCCACAAATATTCATAGAACAAATTGCGACCCTTTTGGCTACATTATCACCTTTAATCGCAAGCATGATTCAGAACATCATGCCCATAGTTTTTAATTAGTTACTACTAACCTTCGCAAGAAAGAAGAAATAATTAAATTGCCCGTATGGCTTAATCTATACTACCTTAGTAAAAACAGACACCATCTGGTACCGTCTGTTTATTTTGACTTCAAGAGATCGATGGCTTCCTTAGGTTTCAATAAAACATTTAATGGGCTAAGATTTCTACATCAAACAATGGCTTTGATTCTGCCCATCTCTTTAACAGCTCTTTCATTCTGCTTACTAGACTAAAAAGTCCAGAATTAACTGGGTATTTTCTACTTCGGTTATCGTTTTAAGTGTATCAAAATAAATCAGCAAATCTTTATCGATATAAGCGGCTGTCACATTCTTTATTTTCTTGACCTTTTCTTAATTCCGGAATTTTCGACGGCCATGAACCATTGCTAAAAATTCTTTCCCCGTACTTCTGATTCTTCGGAAAAATTCATGTTTGAGTTCTTTTCTCCTTTTATAAGCAACAAAGTTTAAGCGTTCACATATTTAAAGGTAAAAACACCCTTTTAAAATCCAGATATCTTTCCTTATATTTAAACTAATCACCTGTTAATCTTTATTTTAACGCCCCATCATGACCACAGAAAAAAACATCAGGCGGGTTCTCGACCTGCTGACTACGGCACCCGCCTTTCATATCGAATCGCTTGAAACAAAGGCGATGAAACAGACCTTCCAGTTACGCGACATTATCACGACCAGGAACATTGTAGGAATGGGAATTGCCCGAAAACAGAGCGAAAGCAAAAAAGACAGCGGAAAGCTTGCCCTTACCTTTTATGTTCTGAAAAAAGTTCCTTTGGAGGACCTTTCCAACGACCAGGCTATTCCACGGAACATAACCGGCATACTGGACGGAGAAACCAGGATTATCACCGATGTTGTAGAACTCGGCGAAATGCTCCCACAAGTTAATTTCGCCCGTACCCCCATACAGCCCGGTAACAGCATCTCCCATCACCAGGAAAGTGCTGGCACCCTTGGCGCAATCGTCAAACGGGGCAACCAGTATTTTACGCTCAGCAACTCGCATGTGCTGGCCAAAAACGGCTCGGCGACCATAGGTGATACCGTACTGTATCCTGGTGCGGCTGATAGCGGTCTCTCCCCTAGCGATGCCATTGGTGAACTGGTGGACTTCATTCAGTTTATCGATGGCCCAGACTTCCCCAACCATTCCGATAGTGCCATAGCTAGCATTGGAGAATCCCACCTATCAAAAGTAATCTGTGCAATAAAGGGCCAATCTTTGCCCAAAGGCACTATCCGGGCGAGAAGGGGAATGAAAGTTTACAAGGTCGGCAGAAGCTCGGACTATACGGAGGGCATTGTCCGGGATGTGGATTTCCGCATCAATGTGCCCTACAATAGTCACGGAGTCGGAGAAGTCGGATTTATCAAGCAGATCCTCTGCACCAGGTTTACCGATGCGGGTGACTCGGGGTCACTCGTCATTGATCAGAAAACGGGAAAGGCCGTAGGACTGCATTTCTGCGGAGGTATCACGGGCAGCGTGTCCAGTCCGATCGGACAGGTACTCAAATCGCTAAAGGTCAAACTGGTCACCGAAGAAATCGCCAGCCACCTCTAATCGTACCGGGATCAAATATGGCCAGCCAAAAACAAGTCAAAATCGCCCAGAACCAATACGCCAAAATATTGGCGGAACTTGGCGCACATACCCTTGCCATTGATTACCTGAACGAAAACAGCAAAAAAAACTTTGCGCTGATTGCTATCACCGATGGCGATGTTTCAGCGATCCCAAAGACACTTGAAATCATGGACAACGGCACCAAGGCCCATGTACCCGTGATCGCAGAATCCTCAGAAAAGTTCAAACCTCAATAAACCAAAAAACTATGCCTTACTTTGTTGTTTCAGAAAAATCGCCCTTTTTAGGCTTCGTACCTGAAGGGTTCAACTGCAAACGCAGTCCCTACAAAAAGCTAAAGTCGATACCATCGTTTGACGTACCGGGAGAGTTTATCGCCTACGCTTCACCCGATTCGACCTATGCGGTCACTAAAAGGCTTTTTGATCTTGCCAAAAAGGAAATCCTGATTGGTATATACGATTTCACCGCAGACTATGTCAAGGAACTATTGCTGAATGCGATGGAAAGGAAGGTAAAGGTCACTCTGATGTTGGACATCAACCTTTCTGCCGAGGAAAAGCTCTTTGAAGAACTCGCAAAATTTGGATGCAAAACCGTGCCTGCGCCTTCCTGCCAGAACAAGGTGGCAAAATATTTTCCCAACTGCCATGAAAAATTTGTGATCATAGACAACGAATGGCTCCTCGTGCAAAGTGGAAACTACAGTAAAAACAGTATCCCCTTCAACCAGGAAGACGGAGGCGACACCAAACATTTCAAAAAAGGCAACCGCGATATGGGTATAGCAATCCGCTCAAAAGAACTTGCGACCTATTTCAAACAGGTTCTTTTAAGCGACATCAAACTGGTCGAAGATGCCACCAGTCCGGAGGCGCTCCGCACCGAAGCGCCTGACCTCCCACTGCTGGTCGATTTTGTTCCGGAAAAACTGCCCAACAAACTTTTCCCGAGCAAGACACTTGTTCCTGCAAAACCGATCAAGGTAAAGCCGGTCTTCTCCCCCGACAACTATATGGTCGAGGTCACAAAAATGCTGGCATCTGCAAAAAAATCGATATATATCGAAAACCAGTACATCAGGGCAACTCAGCCCGAGGTTGCTAAACTACTTGCGGCAATGGCTGAAGCCAAAAAAAACAATCCCGGCCTGGATATGAGGATAGTGCTTGGAAAAGTATTTTCCTCAGCTGATATCCCAAAAGAAGAAGGCAACCTTAAAGTACTAAAAGATACTTATGGACTTGAGCTGGGCACCAATATCAGGTACATCGACATTGACCGTTTTGTACATTGCCACAATAAGCTAATCGTGGTCGACAGCCAAAAAGTGCTGATCAGTTCTCAAAACTGGTCGGATACTGCCGTTAGCCAGAACAGGGAAGCGGGACTCCTTTTGGAGAACAGCGAACTTGCCGGATACTATACCTCCATATTCGAATCCGATTGGGAAACGGCATGGAGCAAAATCGCCTTCTCTACCGGCGACGCCAAAATTGCCCCGGAATCTCTTGTGGCAGGAAACTTTACAGAGGTGAGCCTGGGAGACTACGAAGACGTATAACCTGTTTCAAAACCTACTACAATCGCACAGTTATTGTAACAAAATTCCTGAGAGCGTTAATTTGAATGAGATTCCGGCCTTCTGGCCAGAACCTCTTCTTTTTCTACCCTATCTTCGTCACTCAAAAATATTATTATTTTTAGCATCTATTTATAGGCCCAGTTGATAACTCCAACATCCAAGTTAAAAAGTACAATCTTTTTTAAGACAGTATAACTATCTTGATCCCTAATATTTTCGATTTTTTTCAGGATTTTGGTGAGTGGATTTCCTCTGCGCTGGACGTGAAATTTGAGGGGTATTTTGGCTACTCTATTGCAGGATTCACGATTGCCAGTGAGCTGATAAAGCTATCATGCAGACTGAACTCTCCATTCGCCAGATCCGAAATGGTATTCTAGCCTGACCTGGCCACCTCATAACCTTTTTTCAGGTAGCCCGCATACAGCTACACTGCCGCAATCTGCTCCAACAGATATTTTTCCTGGGTTTTCTTCTGCGAAAACCATTCTGATCAGGTTTGGCAACGCGCCAGCGTTGCGCTTGACATTAATGCCATCAGCAGCGGAATGCTAAAAACTTTTTTTATATTTATCTTATACATTTATCTACCATTAATTTATTTACCTATGAAAGCCGTCAGTTCCGCCATCGTGATCCATGTATCCGACTTGCCTGCCTCCCTTACCTATTACCAGGATACCCTTGGCTTTAGCGAAGACTTCCGTTTTGGTGATTATGTCGGTCTCATCCACGGTAGTGTACTCGTCCACCTCAACGGCCAGACTGGCCAGGGCATCAAAAAGATCCCCGGTGGTGCCCACCTCTGCATAGACTGCGATGAGGTCGACACTTTTTATGAGCAGATCAAAGCCAAACGCGCACTTATTACCGTACCCATAGAAGACCGCCATTACGGTATGCGTGATTTCGCGGTTAATGATCCCGATGGCAATACACTGGTTTTTGGAAGTTCTATCGTTTAAACCAAATGAGCATGAATAAAAAACCGCAACTATTCCAGTATCTTTCTACAATACTAGCAAAACTGATCGTCCAACGATTGAATATCGGAATCTCCGCTTTTAATCTCGCCAGTCAGATCCTCCCCCTTCGTTTACTTTCCAAAAACTCCTCTTTCAGCTCACTCTTATAAAACCTGTCCCCACCTGGTAGCTTACTTGGCTTCAAGATCCCCTTTCTTACCTTTCTCTTATAAGTGCTTTCACTTATCCCTAAATACTCCATCACCTCTAGCCGGGTCAGCATCTGATCCTCCGGCAGTTTTAATTGGCCATAGGACTTAGAATATATCAGTTGCATAAGTTCATAAATTTTGAGCAAAACGTCCAGGATAGCATTAAGTTTGTCCATAGTGATTTCCGTTAAATCAGATAGAAAAATCTGGTTTTGATACAATAAACAGTTGATGCAAAAAGAATAATCTATGCTCAATGTGTCAAGTTGCAACATGGTGGTAAAAATTACCACCCCCTTTTTTACAGTTGAGGCAAGATTTTTAAGTTTCAGGTTTTTTATTTATTTTGTTTAGATGGAAATAAATGAGTCAAGCGAATTTGTTAAAGCAAGAGCCTTGCTTCTAGCCGAATATTTCAGTCAGCGCGGATGGCTGGTGACTGCAGGCAAAAACAACTGTATACTGGTTTATGTGCAAAATGAGGAGATACACAATTTTACGGAAGACCAACTGATGGAAATACTATGTGAATCAGACTGGCATATTGCGGGAACAGGCTTGAAGACCAGCCCGGTTACCTACATGTTTTACCATCGGGGCGAATTTTACAAAAAGTTTGAGGTACTTTCCAGTGGTGAATATGATATCTACGATAATGATTGAATCAGTAGAACTCAATGAAAAGCTGGCAAATCCAGTGAAACCAAATATTTATAGGCTGCATTGACAATTTAGAAACATCTTAATAGCGACAGTCGGTTTTTGACCGGCGCTTTACTTTCAATCTGACCTGCCTCAAAATCTGGGTCTACCAAGTGTGGCCTGGTGTGCAGAACAATTACATCTGTCACCAAATTATTTTGGCGACCTGATCAAGAAGGAAACTGGGAATACTGCATCGGACTACATACAGTCAAGGATAATCGAAGAAGCAAAAACAAGTTATTTGATCCTAGAAAATCTATAAATAAAATATCCACGGACCTTGGTTTTAAATACCAACAACACTTTACCCGTCTCTTCAAACAACGGACAGGAATGACACCCATTGAGTATAGGAATTTGAATTAATACTTGAGAACCTTCGACTTTCTATAGCTCCGTTCTATTTACATCAATATTATCATGCAGCAAAATGCAAGGAATGGAACGGTTGTGATTCTCCAGCTGCATAAAGCACTTGAATCATTGCTTTGATAATACTATCTAAAGCTTTTCACCTGATTGTTGGTAAGCCCTGCACCCCACAACAATATGGTAAATGATCACACCCTGCCCCTTCTTTTACTCTCCTTAAATTCACTCAGCAATTGGCTCTTATAGTACTTATCTCCGCCCGGAAGTTTCTGTGGCTTAAGCACGCCCGCCTTCACCTTCCTTTTATAAGTACTCTCACTGATCCCCAGATAATCCTTTACCTCCTGCCGGTCCATCTGCGGATCATCCTCAAAAACAAGGTTACCATGGTACTTACTGTTGTAAACCAGAACCAAAAGCTGGTAAATCTTGGACAGAAGGTCCAAGAGCGCATCAATTTTATTCATGGTACGATCGGTTAAAATGTTAACATCGAAACATGTTCCGTCCCCAATATACAAGCGTGGGATCTACTGCAACCGGATAATTCAATGTCCTCAAATCAAAATATTAAAAAATCGTTTAGATAAAAAAGCATCTATTTTGGCAAATAAAACAATTTCACCGGCACTTGTCAAGTTGCTGCAGGGTTGCTGAAGCGGGCAACCCTCAACTTTCAGCATACCAAGACAACCTATTAACATGCTCCCCGGCCTGGCGACCAATACCCACTATACCACACCAAGAAATCAAATCTATCACTATCAGCGCCAACCTGCCAAGTCCCCAAGTGGCGCCACATCCCCGAACCAGCGATCTGAAATCTGCCCTGGGAATTTTAAACAGCACACTGGCATCACTTTGAAAATTAAGTTAAAAACGCATTTCACCACGACAAATCCCTGTTTCACCAAGGTTATGCTATCAAAAAAACGGAAATATTTAAGTTGAGCATAACCAAAACCGGAAGAAATGAACGATGAGTTAATTAATTTCAGGCATGAAATAGATGCAGGACTTGGCAAAAGCGGTAAGGGAAAGATCGATCTCAGCAAGGTCAGGGCAGATCTGCGGGAAAAGTCTGCAGCTGTTCTTGCTTCGGTCCAGCAACAGGTTCCGGAAATGGAGCCCAATAAAGGCAAGCTATACCTGCGGCACCAACAGAACGCGCTCAACCTGATTTTGGAAGACCTGGAAGAAGCTGCCCAAAAATACCCGCAGACCGGAAAGCAGAGGGAGGAGCTGTTGATCGTTTACATGGACAACACGGAATTCCTTCTGTCCGCTCTGGAACGATATTTCCCTTATTACTTTGATTATTCTACCACTGCATACCATAACAGATTAAAAAGCCATCGGCAAAAATTCAAAGAAAAGGCAGCCGGATGCCTGTTATTATTGGCAAAAAGAAAGCTTCCGGCCGACGCCATTGAAACATTCAGCGAATTGCTTTCAGCGATAGCGGATGATGACAGAAATCCTTCCTACAAAACCATCAGATACCTTGAAGGGTTTTTCGAAGTGCTCAACACCAGATTAAACAACCATGATGGCCCCATGGAGACATTTGATATTATCCTCACCCTTATTTCACTTGACTTCAACCACCCGGCTTTCTACCACGCCGCCTGCGGATATTTCAGCGCGGAACTTGAGAAATGCGAAAACCTCACCGGTCAGTACCAGACACTGAACTTCCTGAAAAAACTGACCAGACAAGCCTTAAACCTATCCTCAGTGCCTTATAATGAAAACCAGCCACCGATAGCGGATTCCCTGCAACGGTACCTTGATGCAGAACTGGATTACCTCAAATCCCTTGAGCTGAACGCTGAAGACCTCAGTTCCGGTGGCCTGCTCGAGAAAACCTTTAAAGTAACTTTTACCGTCAGGCAGCTTGCCCTGTTTATCCACCTTCAGGTAGAAGCAGGGATTATTGTTGCACAGAGCCCAAAAGCCCTCCACCATTACGCCGCCAAACATTACAGCACAACCGGGAAAAACACCATTTCCGCTAAAAGCTTCAAAAATGCCTATTACGGGAACACAGAAAACGACCTTGAAAAGGTACTCGAAAAAATTGCCGGCATGCTCGCCATAGCGAGGGAAAAATACTAGCGGAGCAGGTGCAACAGTTCCTTGCGCTTAAGAAAATCAATAAACTCAAAATACCAGCGTTCCGAATAGTCGTCCTTTTCATGCAGCATTCTCTGGTCTTCACGGAGAATGTCCTGAAGGGTAAAGAAGCCCATTAGTTTGCTCCTCAATATAAAAGACTCCGATAGCGGCAGTTCGGTGATCGGAAGATTCAGAAGAGATAAGTTGGTTCCCGGAAACTGGTCCATAAAAAAGCGCAGGTTAACCCGATATCCGCTTTAGGGGCACCGCGAAGAGCCCAGACACAAGATAAACAGGCACCTACGCTATAGCGTAGGCAACCATCTATTTTTTCCTGTGTCTTTCGAAAGTTCGCGGTTTTCTAAAACAGTAAAATAGCTGTTGCTACAATATCAAATATGTTAAAATTTTTATTTCATGCCCAAATATAGCTGATTCCTGACTTTTCTCCGCGGAAAACAAAAAAATAATAGGGTTGCCCATGGTTGCTCTCCCAGCAACTTGACAAAGCAGCAAAAGCACATTTCTTTGCCCTAAAACAATAAAAAATGGAAACAGAACATTACTTTCAGGCCCTCGCCCGTATTGGGAAAATACCGGTTGGGATGAGCGCCTACCTAACGCATTCCCTAAAGGAACACCGGTTCAGGAGGCAGGGAAAGATCCAGGCGGCCGACACGCAGGCCTTGTTCCTCGTTTATTTACAGCTTGGGAGCGCAAGGCTTTACGCGGTCGACCGGGAAACCCACCAGCAGCACACCATCGATTTCTACCTGCCCGGCAATTTCCTCCCGCTACTGACCCCGGCTGACCCAAGCTTCCAGGCCGACCTGTACATAGAATTCCTGGAAGAAAGCGCAGTCCTTGCCATCAGCGAAAAACATTTCCGCTACCTGCCCAAACTCTTTTCAGAATGCACATTGCTCTGCCACAAAATATACAGCAGCCACCTCCTGGCACAGATCAGCCGGGCCATTCTCAGGGAAAACACCAGTGCAGACGACCGCCTGCTGCAGCTCACGCAGAGCAGGCCCCACCTGTTCAATGTCGCATCCGTTAAAGACCTTGCTTCCTATCTGGGGATGCACCCCAATACTTTAAGTAAACTGAGGGGCAACCCATCCTAATCTCCGCCATATCCATCTTATTTTCAATAAAATCCCCTCCGGATTAGAAACAGGTTACACCAAGTGTGGGCATTTTCTACTCCGGGTATTACCATACAGATTGTATGCACCACGAGATTTACCGAAAAATAAAACCGATGAAACCCTCCAAAAACAGCACGCTGACCTTAAAACTGGTCTGCAGTCTACTGATCCTGCTATGGATCTATACCGTCCTTTCAAAGCTTTCGGAATTTGAGGATTTCAAAAGACAGCTGAACAACCAGGTCTTCGGAAAGAAATGGACCCCCGTCCTGCTTTGGGCAGTACCGGGAATTGAGATCACCGCAGCAGCCATGTTGCTGTTCCAGAAAACGCAAAGGGCGGGCCTCATCCTTTCGGCCATCCTGATGATCCTTTTTACAGGCTACATCGCCCTGGTGACCATGAACATTTTCAACCGGGTTCCATGTTCATGTGGCGGGGTACTTAAAGGCATGGGATGGAATTCCCACCTGATCTTCAACACAGTCTTTCTGGCCATCTCCCTGTTTGGCATTTACGGATCAAACAAGGGGAACCCGAACAATGATATGACAACTGGGAAAGTGTAACCCTTCCCGCAGCAAAATAACCAGGGCAGCATGCAGGTTACAGGAACGCATAAAGCCACCGGGCCGGGTCAAGGCAGAAAACATTAAACTAATATCAAAATGAAAAAATTTTTTAACCGTATCCACTTCGGTGCTGTAGCAGTACTGTTGGGAGCAACTTTAGTGATGACGCAAAGCGCGTTCAGACCCGTAAAAACAAACCGTGCCCACGAACAGTTCGGCAGGTTATCAGGAGCTTGGGTAAAGCTGTCCAGCTATGATCCCGAACAGTATGAGACGGGCTGTAACGCGGTAACAAACCCGCCGATCTGTAAAGGATATTTCGATACCTCGGTAAATCCGAGCCCCTCTCCTTCCGATACCCCGTTGACCACCGAACCTATTGAGTATGGAACTTTCTATGCCAATCCGATCCAATAAAACCGGAAAATCAACAGTTACAGAAGAAGCGTTGGCATCCAACGCTTCTTCTGCGTTTACCATCCTTAATTCTGCTCCATTCCCGACCTCAGCACTTCTTCCTGCGGGATAGGGAAGACATAACGCCCGTCACCGGGCGGCAGTTCGTAAACCGTTCCGCCTACAGACCTGCTCAAGGTAACCCTGAAGCCTTCCTCCTGGTTCAAACGCCGCAGATCGGCAAGCCGCTGCCCCCTGAAAGGCATTTCCTTTCTCCGCTCCTCCACCACAAGCCGCAAAGGATCAGAAACCGTGGCAACCGAATAAGGTACAAACAGACCGGTCTTATACCGGTTCACCAGCAAAGTGTTCAGGTCCGAAAGCCCCTCGGCCACCCTTCCCAGCCTGATCAGCGATTCCGCCCTGATCAGATAGACTTCATCATTCGCTATCCCACCGAAAAGCCTGCTCACATTGTTGTAATTACCCTTGAAATTTTTTCCCGAAGCATTAAAAAAAAGCACCCTGCGCAGATCGTTCACCCCATAACTTGAATAAAGCAGCGGGCTGACATTCACCGAGGAGCCCATGAAACCCATATAAGAATAGGAAATCTGGGCCGCATAAAAAAGGACCTCGTCATTGCCCCTTGGCAGCACAGCAGGAAAAGGCCGTGCCGCTGCAGTGTTCAAAGTATTGTAATTGATCAGTACCCCGTACAGTCTGATCGAACGGTCGGCATATTCATAAGCCTTTGCATAATCCTGCATCACCAAAAAAACCCTTGCCAGCAGTGCCAGTGCAGCCACCTTGTTTGGCCTGCTCTTAAACTCAGTTTTTTCAGGCAGCAGATCAGCAGCCAGCTTAAGGTCAGCAAGCATAAAACCGTAGGTTTCCAAAAGTGTTCCCCTGGGCGGGTTCCGGTTCACATCCGCCACTTCCCTGACCGGAAGTCCCTTATCACCCGCAGCACCTGCGGGAGAAAAAGGACGGGTAAACATCTGGCAGAGCTGGTAATAAGCCATTGCCCTGAAAAAAAGCGCTGCCCCCCTGATCCTGCGCAAAGGCTCCGTTTCACCATCTGTTCTTGCCCGCAGCGCATCGAGTACGACATTGGCGTAGAATACCTGCTGCCAACCAGCCACCCATTCTGCGCTGGTGGCTGAGCTGAACACCTCTTTTTTCCAGGTATAAGCATTACGTTCATCCGAAAAACCAAGTGAAGCAAATGCGGCATCCGAAAGCAGGAAATCATCGGTTGCCAACTGCGGCAGGCCCGGTGCGACATTCATGACATCAAGGTTGTCCAATAGCGCCTGCATATCCGCAGGCGTAGTGGGAACGGTAAGCGACCTGCTCGGTTTTTCATCGAGATACCCTTTTTTACAGGAGGGGAACACCGTGAAAACGGCAAACAGTCCCCAAAAAACCACCATATATTTCTGATACTTTTTCATCATCCAACACTTAAAAGTTAAAGATTTATTTTCATGCCTGCCGCAACCGTGACAGGCTGTGGGATCCCCTGGAAATCCGGATCGATCCCTTTTTTATTGGCCCGCCATATAATCCCCAGGTTGGCGGCATAAACATAGAACTGCGCAGCGCTCAGAAAACCGGGCTTCCCGGCATCAAGATCATAAGAAAGCCTGATATCCTGCAGGCGCACATGGTCACCGCGCTCAACCAGCACATTGCTCAACAGGTACATATTGTCCCTGTTCGTACTGGCCGACTCCGGTATCCCGGGCACCTGGGTAAACACCTCGTCGCCCGGCTTCTGCCACCGCAGCGCAAAGTCCATGTTCCCTCCCTGCCCCGACAGGATCGGCGTATAACTGACAGAATTCCGCTTAAAATAATACCCCAGCCGGTACGAAATATTGGCAGAAAGCCCGAAGCCCCTAAATTTCAGCGTATTCATCAGCGAACCGAACACCACCGGTTTTGCCGGTCCGCTGTAGACCATATCATCGATACCAGTGGCAGCGAAAACCGCCTGATAATCCGTAGAAGGCACACCGTTCAGATAACCCATCGGCTCCCCCGAAGCATATAGCCCGGCATAAGGATAAGCATATACCCCGTACAAGGGATAACCTTCCCTTGGCAGCGTACCCGCATCGGCCGATTGTGCATAATTGCCCGCCGTCGAAAGCGAACCCGG
>JGI24806J26614_1000389_pt1 | contig 12999 bp, 13 predicted proteins | sample Kansoi200umMDA_FD_26614 | JGI IMG/M metagenome (IMG submission 26614)
GAAAATGCGTCAGCCGCTTTCCTTGCTTCAGGAAAGATATCTAACACCAGCTTGCTTTCGGACGGTACTGGCTGGTTGAGGTCAAAACTTTCAATAATAAAATTGAGCTGATTATTCCCTGTTTCATACAAACCACCTTCACCCCGGAAGATCATTAATCTTACTCTTGATCTTGCCTTGTGATCATTCTTCAGCAGCAGCTGTGTTACCTGTTCTGATAGAAAAGAGCGGGTTAGCCATGAAGGTATATCGAATTGCAACGACTGCATTCCACCGAATAGTCTATCGTAATGATAGGGAAGCAATAGAATTTTACCATCCACGCATTTCATTGTTTCGAATAACCCATCACCAAAGCGAAGGCCACGATTTTGCACCGTGATCAGCGGTTTGTTTGCTGGTTCTATGCTGGCATTAAGGTTCACAAAGCTGTTCATGTCTGCAATAAAAAAGTCCCCGGAAGGGACTTATTTAGAATGTTAAAATTTATCAGATGAGTTCCATGGATCAGTTATCCGCTTCATCTACTATCCCGTTCTTCACTGCATACATCACCAGCCCCGCCATACTTTTTGCGCCGGTCTTTGTTTTCAACTTATCACGGATGGCTTCCACCGTTCTTGGACTGATATCTACGAGGTCCGCAATTTCTTTAGTGGTCTTCTCTTCGCACATCAGTTTCAGAATTTTGGTTTCCTTTTCTGTGAGCTGCACATCTTCTGCTGAAGGCTGTTCTACCCTTTTTGTTCTGAGACCCGTGAGCAGTGCCTTGTTGGTGAGGTCGTTAAAAAAGAACTCCTGTTCAAAGCAGGTTTTGATAGCCTGGTAAATCGTTTCCGGATCGGAATTTTTTGTCAGGTAAGAGTTAGCACCTATCTCCATCAGCCTTGAAATCATCGAATGGTCGTTGTGCATGGACAGTATGATCACTTTCACATGGGGATACATCTTCCGTATTTCAGGAAGGGTAGATATTCCATCCATAATGGGCATCTGTATATCGAGTAAGATGACGTCCGGTTCAATATGCTTGAGGAGGTTCAGTAGTTGCATGCCATTGTCTGCTTCTGCAATGAGCTCAACATCCTTTTTCACGGAGAGTGCAGTTCGGACTCCTGATCTGAAAAGTGCATGATCGTCTGCAATGGCTACTTTAATAACTGATTTGGATTCAGAAGTTTTCATGAGGTTTTGATTTCAGGATTATTGGCTTGTGAGTTATCTTTAAAACACTGCGCAAAATGCTAAAAGTTTTGAACATATACTACAGTAATTTTACGAAATTATACTTTTTCGGAAAATACTAAAAAACAATTCCCTCGTATCTTTCCATACGTGTGGGGTAAATTTTCGCAACAAGATATGTGCTTTTTACCAGCTGGTAAGTAAAATCCATAGTAATAATAAAGGGAGTTTCTTCGCTTTTCCACATTCATGTGCCCGTCTATATTTGTATCAAGTTGATTGACGAGGATCAGAGACCTCGAACCTCCAATGTCCTAAGTACCGTCCAGACCTTATTTCCCATATCCCTTGAAAGCAGGCAAAGTCCAATGTCAATCAACTTCCTTTATTCCGCTCATTAACCTCTCGAACATCACCCCCCAAATTCTGATCGACACGTATTTGAGAGATCCCACCCTATGAAAGATCTTGTTTTTTACAAGGTGCACAACCGTCTACCCTAATGAAGATATTGTGCCTGTTCTTTTAAGCATCAAATAAAAAGTAGCGAAAGCAAATTACTAGGTTCATTTTGTTTTTAGTGATCTTCTTTGCCACTTGCTTCCTGGGATTACTTACCATTTGGTGCTTATTAAACAGGCATTTTTTCTACACTGCGGTCTGAATATTGTTCTATCCAAAACTGTCTGTAATAACCATCCATCTTCATTAGTTCATCGTGTGTACCCTCCTCGGCTATTTTTCCATCTTTTAGAAATTTTATTACGTCAAAATCTTTTATATAAGAAAGTTTATGCGAGATAACAACCAGGGTGTTGCCTTGCGCCGTATACCAGTTCAACGCCTCTTTTATTTTCCTTTCACTTATCAGGTCAAGTGCGGAGGTTGCTTCATCAAGCAGTAAAATTTCAGGTTGCCTGTATAACGCTCTTGCTATCGCAATCCTTTGCCTTTGCCCACCGGAAAGGTTCATCCCCGCCTCTGTTAAATGGGTATGATATCCTTCCGGAAGTTTGGCGATCATTTCATCCAAACCCAATTTTGCCGACACCTGAATTACTCTTTCAAGATCGGGTTCATAAACCCCGACGGCTATGTTTTCAATTATAGTGCCTGATATGAGCTGTATCTCCTGAGGAACGATACCAATGTGATTCCGGATGCTTTCGTTGCTGAAATATCGGATATCGGTACCACCGATCTTTATAGTTCCGTTAGCCGGGGGATAAATTTTCAGAAGCAGTGAGAACAAAGTAGATTTCCCGGATCCGCTTTCACCGGCGAAAGCAGTTTTCCGTCCCTTTCGTATACTTGTTGTCAGGCCATTAAACACCATTCCCCTGTTTCCATAATTGAAGGAGATGTCGGCAAGATGGATATCGTCAACCTGGTCTTTGCTTAAATGAATGACTGGCTGTTCTGCTGTTTCGGCTTCCAGGTCGATGATTTCAAAGAGTCGGTTTGCTGCGATGACTGCTTCCTGGTAGCTTCGGTTAGATGCGAGAATGGCCGTCGCTGGCATACTGAAGTAACCAAGCAGTGAATAAAACGAAAGCAACTCCCCGGTAGTCATTTCCTTCCTGAGAACGAAATAGCTGCCGGCCCATAATACCGATACAGTCAATACCTTTAAAACAGCATCACACCATCCATTGAGATGAATATTATAGCTGCTTGTTTTGAATACAGATTTCAGTAAGCCGGCAACACGCTCTTCTCCCTTTACGTACATATAAGGTTCTACTCCTAACTTCCTTACTGTTCTGATGTTGTTCAGACTTTCAACCAGCTCAGTTTCTACCCTGGCTGCATCCTCCATAATTTTTCTTTGCCACTTTCTATTTATCCGGTTACTAAGCAAAAAGATAGCACCATAACATGGAAAGAAAGCTACCACCAGGATCGCAAGCTTTGCACTATAGAAAAACATTAGCAAAAGTGAAAAGAGGAGAATGAAAAGATTCATCAGCATTTCAATTGCCGTGCTGCTGAGAAAGGACCTGATCTTAACGGCATCATTAACCCTGCTCATTAGCTCACCCACCTGCATGCTGTCGAAGAATTTCTGAGGGAGGTGCAAAAGATGCCGGTAGTATCCTAATATCAGCCTGGCATCTAATCGCAATCCTGTCTGAAGTACAAAGAGTGATTTGACATATCCCAGGAGCACCTGCAGCGTCAGCGAGGCTAGCATAATTATGCTAAGCAGGTTAAGCAGCCTGTAATTTTCATTTGGAAGCACGTGGTCTACTATCTTCTGAATGTAAATCGAAGGGATGAGCCCGAGCACTGTTAAGATTGCCGAAGCGATAATTGCTTGCACCAGTACGAACCGGTGCGGCCTGACCAGTTGAAGAAAGCGTTGATGCTCTGGCACCCGTTCATCACCTGGGCGAAAGCTGTCCTTTGGTTGCAGGAGGATGACTATCCCCGTCCAGCAGCTTTTAAACTCATCATACCGGAATGTATGAAAGCAGCCGTCGGCCGGGTCCATATATTTAATATGCCGTGGCGTAAAGCGATATAAAACAATATAGTGCTGAAGGTTATTTACCACAATATGCGCGATCAGAGGATAGGGAAAATCCTGAAGATGCGAAAAGTCTGCCTTAACGCCTTTAGCTTCCATTCCGATTCTATCCGCAGCCTGCAGCAAACCGGCTACGTTCGTTCCTGTCCTGTTCGTTGATGCATACTGCCTTAACTTACTTAGCGGTATAAATTTGCCATAATAAGCCGCTACCGAAGCGAGGCAGCTAACGCCACAATCGGTAAGATCTTTCTGTTTTATTTTAACGATAGACTTCATTTTTCTAAATGATTATTCGGATTAATCCAATCGTCTGCTTTGTCGTAAAGCAGCTGCCATAACGATCTGCGGGTGAGTATAAAACTGGCGTGCAGCGTTAGCCCTTTTTGAATTTTACCCTCAAAGCCATTAGAAAGCCTTAAGGTCAGGTCATCGAAATTACATCTCACCTTAAATACGGGCTTGTTATCGATTACGGTAAAGTCATTGTCGATTGAAATGATTTTACCAGTAACTATTCCAAAATAACTATAATTGAATGCGTCGAATCTGAAACTAACCTTGTGGGATGCTTTCACCAGGGCGATATCCCTGCCTGAGACGATACATTCGGCCAGCAGTTTAGATTCAGGTGAAATAACGCAAAGTGTTTCACCTGCCTGCAGATAGCAACCAGGGTAACGCGCAGCCAGGTACTGGATGCTGCCGGCAATTGGCGACGTGAGTTGATGATCCCTCGCGGCGAGCAAGACCTGTTTTTGTTCTGCCGATAATTCATTATATTCTTGCTGCAGCTGCTCCAGTTCTTTTTGCCAGGCCAATCGTTGAAGGCTGTTTAGTGAACCCAACGATGCTTTTAATTTTTCCAATGCAGTTTCTTTATCGAAAAGCTCTTTAGGAGAGATTACTTTTTCGCTTTCGAGATAGCGGTTGATCCTTAGCTCTTCTTCAGATGACTTAACAAGTATGTGATGTTCTGTAAGCCGATCATGAAGTGAAAGCAGTTGCTTCCGGTAAATTTCTGATTTCAGACGGCGCATGGCAACCGGGCTGCCGGCCTGAGGAGCCAGCAGTATGTTCAGATCGTCAATATATTTTCGCAGTTCATTGATACGAAACGACAGCTGCAGGTTTTTTTCTGTAAGATGATCCTGTTTTAAAATAGCGATGACGCTGCCCTTGGGTACAAATTGTCCTTCCCGGTATTCCAGTGTACTGATAAACCCTGCTGCTGCGGATCTTATTTCCGTTCTTTCATTTGCCGGCCTAACTATCCCCGGCGCCCCCACCGAGATGTCGACATATAAAAAAGGAAGCGAAGCGATAACAGCAGTGAAGACGGTGATAATGAGGAAGTAAAGAAATAAGATTTTCTTACTTGTTTGAAACAGGTAGAGGTTGGGTGATGGAGGGATATGGTTGGAGGGGATGAGCATGAGGGGTGTATTTCGGCACCGGAAAAAGAGGAGCTAAACTCGACAATTGACTCAACAAAAGGGGAAAAAAATCCCTTGATTTTAATGAGAAATTAATAGATAAGAAAGGGTGTTTTAACGGGCAAATACCTTTTTTAAAGTTATAATTTCAGTTTGGAGAATATAAGTCAATACTAGAACTTAGTAGAAATGGCAATTGAAACTATCTTTTACAACTCGATTAGGTTTGTAATTCTTGCGACGTTTATTTTGTCAATTATCTTAACTTTCAAAATATCATCGCGGAAATACTTGAAGTTTTTTCCATTGTACCACGCGTCTTCAGTATTAACAGAATTAATAACAGATAAATACTTTACCTCTTCTACCAAGCCATATGCTACCTCATCAAGCATCGCCTATAATATTTTTACGGTTGTTGAATTCCTTTTTTTTAGCTTCTTTATTTATACGTCCGTTCAAACCGGACGGAAAGTCATAATATTTTCAATTGTTTGTTTCTTAACTATAATTACCCTATTAGGACGAAAGTATAATTTCCAATTTCCAGGCCATGTATCATTACTTATTCAAAATATATTTCTATTGGTGGCATGTATTGTATATTTCAACGACCTATTCACAACATTCGCGGTACGTGACCTATCAAAAGATCCAGCCTTTTGGGTAATAACTGGAATTCTATATTATTCAGTTATTACTACGCCATTGCAAGTATATCGGCTCTTTTATAAGACAGAACTTTATGATAAAATCTCTGTATACATCATTACCAATAGTACTGCTTATATTTTAATGTATATGTTGTTTATAAAAGCCTATACATGCAGAACCGTGACATAATGAACAGCATTCTTCTTGCTATTGTTTTAATCATGCTACTGGTTTGCTTGATTATTTACATACTATTCAATTACAAAAAATATCATAATAGATTTATTAAGGAAATTGAAACGATTAACTCAAATTATGAACGTGAATTGCTTACTACTCAATTAGAAATCCAAGAACAAACCTTTCAAAATATATCCCAAGATTTACATGATAACATTGGTCAAATAATTTCCTTAGCTAACCTGTCCATAACTAGTCTTTTGGATGTTGAAAATGAACGAGTGAAAGAAAATGCGAGAATGTCGTTGAGCTTACTGGGAAGATGTTTAGAAGAAATAAGAAACGTTTCAAAAACATTAAGCTCTGATAGTATAAAGAACATTGGGCTTGCGAAGTCAATTGAAAACGAGTTAAACCAGTTAAGGAAAATGGGAAGCTTTCAAGTTCATATGATGTTATCAGGAAGAAGTCGCTGCTTCAATGAAGAAAAAGAGTTGGTTTTATTTAGAATTTTTCAAGAAGCTATTAATAACATAATTAAACATTCAAGGGCTCAAACGATTTGCATAAGCCTGCATTACGGTGAAAAAAACTTTCATTTCTGTATCGGCGACGATGGTATCGGATTTTCAGTACCAGAGAAATTTAGCACCGGTGAAATCAACGGGTCCTCCGGGTTGCGTAATATAATGAGAAGGTCAGCTTTAATTAATGCAAATTATTCAATTACAAGTGACTCCAAAAATGGCACTGAAATTAATATTACAACTCCTTATTTATGAACTCCCATAAAACACCTATTAATATTGCATTGGTTGACGATCACGTTTTACTAAGAGATGCTTTAGCAACTGTCATAAACGGGTTTGAAAACTGCGTGGTCACCGGGGTAGCGGCCAATGGCAAAGAATTTATACAAGCATTAAATGAAGAAGATTTACCAAATATCGTGATTTTAGATTTAAATATGCCAGAGATGGATGGATACGACACAGCAAAGTGGCTTACTAATACATTCCCTGCGATTAGTATTATTGTTCTAACGATGTTTAATTCGGAGACGGCGTTACTTCGCCTTTTAAAATTGGGAGTAAAGGCTTTTTTAAAAAAAGACACTCAGCCCAAAGAGCTGGAGCTTGCAATTAAAACAGTGCATTTAGCAGGCTATTATTATTCACAAGACACTTCTGGTAAATTAGCCAGCGTCTTTCACAATCCAGGCAAAAACTTTGGAATCCAATCTGTAATTCTGACGGATAACGAAATCAACTTTTTGAAACTTGCTAGTAGCGAGCTGACTTATAAAGAAATCGCCAAACAGTTATATATAAGTCCTCGTACTGTTGATAATTATAGAGATCAGCTATTTGATAAGTTGAATATCAAAAGTCGAGTTGGTTTGGCCATGTATGCACTTAGAAATGGAATTGTTAGTTTGTAACTAGTCAATTAATCTGTTTCTCATACCATACATTATTAAACCAGCTATAGTTTTAGCTCCGACCTTGGTTTTCATATTTTGCCTTATCGTCTCAATTGTGCGCGGACTTAAAAACACCTCTTTGGAAATTTCTTCCGTTGTTTTGTCTTCAGCCAACAATTTTAGGATTCGTATCTCTTTTTCTGAAAACTTTACTGGGTTAGGGTAAAATTGTCGAACGGCCCGTTTCGTTTGCAATTTTGAAAGCACCGCCTTATTAACCAATTCATTAAAGTAGAAGTCATTATTCATACAGGTTAAAATTGCCTGATAGATTTCTTCTGGATCAGTGGTTTTAGTTAGATAGGCGTTTGCTCCCATTTCCATCATCTTTGTTATCATCTCCTGATCATCATACATTGTTAAGACAATGATTTTAACCTCTTCATATTCCTTTCTTAACAGTGGAATTGCATTAATTCCATCCACCTCCGGCATTCGAATGTCCATTAGCAAAACATCAGGACGCTTTAATTGCATTTTATGCATTAGATCCTTTCCGTCTTCAGCCTCCCACAATATTTTTAGATATTCCTTTCCTTTTAACGCCATTTTTATCCCATCCCTAAAAATTTTGTGATCATCTGCTATGGATACTTTAATAACTAATTCAGCCGTCATAAGGGTTGTTTTGAACTCTGGTCTTTTTATAGAAAATTGTTATAGTTGTTAAATATATCGAAATCTTCTGTTTGCCTTACAATTTGACTAGATTTCAACGAAAACTTGATCTCGCAATATATACTTATTTCAAAATTTCCTCGTTTTGGGAAAGTTACTCCCCAATGTTAGTAAAGCTACCATAGTAAAAATACCATTTTATCGAAGTGATTTTGCTATTTCTTTGGAGTAACGATTCTGTAAAATTTCTGCTTAAGTCAATGTAGATAAGGCTTTTACTTTCAATACAAATTATTTATAAAAGTACACCCGTTGTTCCACGGTATTTTTTTGAGGTATTTCACATCAAACAGCAATTGGTGAACACTTTAAAATTAATGCCATGAAACATGCAAATTTAACCGCTGAACCGCTTACAAAAGTGGGAGAATCTATAGATAGAGAATTAGGCTCGAAAATGGTCAAAGATTTTCAAGACGAATTTCCTAAAGATGTAAAGTCCTACTATATTGGTAGAAATATAATAGAAGAGATACTTAATCAACCAAATTGTGTTGGAATTAAGTTTTACAATGCCTTAAATGAGTGCGGGGAGAAAACTTTAGTTTATGTAGGAATCGATGAAAACGAAAACATTATAGAAGAAATTTCAATAGTTAATGGTAGCGGAAGACTAGAAAAAAAACCAGGCATAGTTGCTGACCGAGTGAAAACTCCAGGCGGTGGGAACCCTGATCCTGATGATCCCACGACATATTATTGGTAGTAAATAGTCCAAGTAATGTGAGTTTTTATATATTTGATACTAAAATCAAATATTAATTAACAGTTTACTTGAGCATATAAGTACACTTTCACATTTGTTACCTTTGTCTATATTCTTAATTTTTTCCAAAAGAAATAAGAATATACAAGCAAGGGTAATTTTTTTTTATTGTCTCTCCTCATTGATAAGCGATTTCCTTATTAATTCATCGTCTGATAGATCCATCTTCCTTATACTAAGTGTTTATACAGTTGTAGAATATTCATTTTTTTCCGCGTTTCTTTATACTGTACTCGAAAATTCTAAAATTAAAAAGACGCTAATTGCCATATCTATTATATTTATAATTTCTTGTATATTTATTTTTTTCAACTTTAGGAATACCAGATTTGACTCACTACCAGCATCGCTAGAAGCCATAGTTATCATAACATTTACAATATATTACTTATACGAGCAAAATAACAAACCTCAAATAACTTTCATTTATCTGTCCTATACCTTCTGGATCATTTTTGCCTTTTTGATTTACCTGTCAGGAACTTTTTTTCTTTTTATTAAATCATCAAACTTACCAGATGAAACCAGAAACAGCTTCTGGAGTATAAATTTAGTTTGTAATGTTTTGAAAAATATATTGTTTGCGGTGGCGTTTTTCATGAGGAAAAATAATTCCAAGCCTGATTCCTTGACAAATTTTGGAGGTTAAGTGTTATGCAGTATAACTAAATTTGCAGTTTTTAATGATTTTTTTACAAGTTAATCCTGATTCAAGCAATATTACCGTTCTCTTGATTGGCACAATGGGGATGCTGGCGCTTGCTATTGGATTAATTGTATTTATAATATTTCACCAGCGGAAAGTCATCAAATACCAGATGACCCTCCAGAAAATGGAGGACGAACAGCAGAAAATACTTCTTAACGCCTCTATAAAGCTGCAGGAAGAAGAAAGGCAAAGGTTGGCTGCCGATCTTCACGATGACGCGGGCCCACTTCTTGCCACCGCCAGGCTCTATCTTAATGAGAACCTCGTTAACATGGACAAAACCACGCAGCTTCAGCATATTTATAACGCGAAATCCATTATAGACGATACTATACAGCTCATCAGGAACATCTCACATAGCCTGATGCCTCCGACACTTAAGAACTTTGGTCTTGAATCTGCCGTTAATGACCTCTTCCAGAAAATAAGCGGCTCACAGACAATGAACGCGAGCTGCCGCTTTCATGATTACCGCGAAAGGCTGAACCCTGAACAGGAGCAGATCGTCTTCCGGATCCTCCAGGAACTGATTAATAATATCCTGAAACACAGCAATGCCAGTTTCATCCACCTTACCCAAAACACCAACGGCGATAAGTTTTTTATCCGTGTTCATCACGATGGCAGGGGATTAACACAGACTGATTTTGAGAAAATGAATAAAAGCACGGGGGGCCTCGGACTGAAAAACATCCAAAGCCGGCTGAAAGTACTTCACGGTAAAATACATTTTGAAAAAGATCTGTCACAGACCTACTATAAAGTCACTATCGAACTTCCGAAAACAGAAGATTTAATTAAGGAGAAGAAAGTAAAATTCTAATTGTTATCTTTAAAATGCCAATATCAGTTACAATGGGAGTTATCAAAGTAGCAATTGCAGACGATCACAAGATCTTCAGAAAAGGGGTTATTCTTTCCCTTCGGCCCTATACCAACATCAAATTTGTACTCGAAGCGGATAATGGCCAGGAACTAATCGATGGACTACCAGCTGCAGAACCCGACGTAATACTGATGGACCTGCGAATGCCGCTTAAAGATGGTATAGAAACTACAAAGTTCATCACCAAAACCTATCCACGCATCTATATTGTCGCCCTTACCATGTTTGAAGATGAACGCTTTGTCAGCCACATGATGGAAATAGGCGCGAACGGGTACCTGCTCAAAAGTGCGGAACCCCAGGAAATCAAAAAAGCTATAGTAGAAGTAAGCACCAAAGGCTATTACCTTAACAATTTCGTGAACAGGATACTCCTGAAAAAATCTCACTCCAAACAGAAAGTAATACCGAACCTTAACAGTGAGACCACCCTAACCGATCGCGAACGTGATGTAATTAAGTACATCTGCATGGAATTTACTGCCCAGGAAATAGCGCAGAAATTATCTGTTAGCCCGAGAACAGTTGAGGCTATAAAAGACAGGTTGATGGAAAGATTCGGCGCCAAAAATACGGCGGGACTTGTATTCTACGCCGTGAAGAATAACCTTATCGACTAACCAAACTTCATCTCTTTCACCTCTCCGTCAATGGTAAGGTCTGCTGAAGTTTTAGACTTTATTTCTTCTACTGACACGCCGGGTGCCCGCTCTGTTAATCTGAATCCTTCAGCAGTTACTTCAATTACGGCAAGGTCAGTTACTATTTTCTTAACACAGCTTACGCCCGTCAGTGGCAAACTGCAGGATTTCAAAAGTTTGGATTCTCCATTGGGGCTGGTATGCATCATGGCAACGATAATGTTTCTTGCACTGGCCACAAGGTCCATCGCCCCTCCCATTCCCTTTACCATCTTACCAGGAATTTTCCAGTTTGCAATATCCCCCTTCTCACTTACCTCCATTGCACCCAGCACGGTCAGGTCAACCTTGCCAGCCCGGATCATTCCAAAACTTTCTACACTGTCGAAAAAAGCTCCACCGGGTAACACGGTGACGGTTTCTTTTCCTGCATTGATAAGATCAGGATCAACTTCATCCGCTTCCGGATATGGGCCCATGCCGAGAATCCCATTCTCACTCTGTAACATAATTGATATCCCCACCGGAATATAATTAGCCACGAGGGTTGGTATGCCGATACCCAGGTTCACATACATTCCATCCTTCAATTCTTTTGCAATGCGTTTCGCTATGCCAAACTTATCAAGTGCCATACTGGTTATTTAAGATTGATTGCATATAAGGGGTATGTAACTTTTTATTGAGCGATTTTTCTAAAAACTCCCCCAATTGCTGATTCACCGAATTCAGATAGGTGATCTTAAGCCGAAGATATTCTATTGCTTTCTCTACCCCCAGGTTACCCGGTCCAAAGTCGGTTATAGAATTCTCTTCATTTTTTTCATTGTCTTCCTGTAGGTCGGTCAAATCGTCCATCAGTAAAAATGAAGGAACAAGCGCATACCACTGGTCTATCATTTTTTCCACCTGAACACTCGTTGCTTCAAGCATCGTTAGTGTAAATAGATAGGTGTCCGCTCTGTTCAATGGTTTACTAAAAGTGCCAAGGTATTTATAAGGCCTCAAGGTTTCGTTGCTGAAATACCCGGAAAGGTCTTCAAATAAAACCGGGTTTTTTATATAAGGAGAAACAAGAAGTTTCACATTTTCAATATGCTGACTGAAAGTGATTTTTTCATGTTCGTACATGGCTGCTGAATGCAGGCCCGCTTCGCAAATCTCAACTTGTAATGGATTAAGTAACTGTTTTTTACTCACTCCAAGCCTATATTGTAAGTCGAAATACAAAGGAATAAACAGATAACCTGTGCCGGATGCGACATACAAATACCTCCCTTTCCAGTACATATTATTAACCGGCACTTTTCTGTCGACGAAGAAGGCAGCTATTTCCGGATCGACTCCAAGTTTAAGATGCAGATACTCTTTACTTGTAAACATGTATCGGATGAGATTTAAGCTTTATCCGAGATTTTAATTGTCTTTTTTTCGATCCGCTTCTGATAATTTTTGCCCTGGAAAACCGCATGCACATAAATTCCAGGCACATGTATATGGTCAGGATCCAGCTCTCCAGGTTCAACTACCTGCTCCACTTCGGCTATGGTATAGTTTCCGGCTTTTGCCATGGAAGTTGAAAAGTTACGGGTGGTCTTCCTGAAAACAAGGTTCCCGTAGCGGTCGCCTTTCCACGCTTTCACAATGGCAAAATCTGCATACAGCGCATGCTCCATCAGGTATTTTTTGTTATTGAATTCCCTTACCTCCTTTCCCTCGGCTATTTCCGTTCCGTAACCTGCAGGCGTAAAAAAAGCTGGAATGCCCATGCCGGCCATTTGTATTCTTGTGGCTAATGTACCCTGTGGGATAAGGTCAACCTCCAGCTCGTTGCTTAATAACTGTCTTTCA
>JGI24806J26614_1000390_pt1 | contig 12995 bp, 10 predicted proteins | sample Kansoi200umMDA_FD_26614 | JGI IMG/M metagenome (IMG submission 26614)
AGAAAAATGGTTCAGCCGCCATTCGGAATGCCTGGATCATGATCGTGATAAGTACAGCGAGGCGATAAATATTTCCGAATATGCCCAGTTCATGTTTTGCCCGTTTCTCCCATATTGGGCATGACGTTCTTGTCATCAACGAATAGCAGCAGGTATAATACAGTTTCATCGCTTTCCTTCCTGCTCTTGCGCTCGATCTTTACGACATAATCCATCCTCTCGGGACTGATTTCTGTCACATAAGCGTTCTTAAAGATGATAAATCCACGGTCTTTATTAAACATCCCCTTTTCCTCTTTTGATTTATAACCCATTTTGTTGAACTTATCAATAATGGCTTTTTCCACCGCATCGGTGGAGAAAGGATAATTGATCTGTATCGCCTCTTGTTTTTTCTTATCAAAGTCTATTGTGCTCTCAAAGGCCTGGGCGGCAACGTCGGCCTGGAAGGCAAATAAGGCATAAAGGATTGCAAATATTTTCATTCTGGATAGTTATTAAGCAAAGATAGGCTGCAAGACAAGTTCCAATTGTCTTTACATTTGTCAAAACACTTCAGAAAATTCCAATCCTTTGAGCGTTAAAAAACTTGCGGGTCAAACCCTTTGGTATGGAGTTCCAACCATCGCCAGTCGTTTTTTAGGATACCTGATGAATCTTTCCCTGCCGCTGATCTTCGCCCAGCCGGCAACAACGGCAGATCTCACCCAGATTTACGCTATCATACCCTTCCTGAATATCCTTTTCACCTATGGACTGGAAACCGCTTATTTCCGTTTTTCCCAGGACCAAGATCAGAAAAAACTGTACGATACCCTTTCTCTTTCGCTGATTGGATCAACGATTTTTTTTACAGCCCTTCTTTTTGTATTTAAAAACAATATCGCCGCAGCAGCTAACCTTAAAGATCATCCCGAGTATGTCACCTGGATGGCGATAATTATATTCTTTGATGCTATCAGCACCCTGGCATTTGCCCGGCTGCGACAGGAAAATCGTCCGAAGCGTTATGCTTTCGCCAGGATCACAGGAGTATTAATAAATGTATTTGTCGTTATTCTTTTCCTTGCCATCATTCCAAAATATTTGCATCGTCACCCGAATAGCTGGATCAATAATATCTATGACAAAAAAATAGGTATCGGGTATTACCTGATCGGCAACATTGCTGGAAGCGTCTTCACTTTCCTGATCCTCAGAAAAGAGTTTTCACAGATCCACTTCCGTTTTGACAAAGCTCTCTGGAAAAAAGTAATGTACTATGCTTCTCCCCTTATCATTGTAGGTATGGGAGGGATGGTGAATGATATGCTGAGCAGGTTAATATACCAGCATGTAGTGGATCTTCCCGAACAACAGGCAAAACATGAACTGGGCATATTCGGAAATATTTATCGCCTCGCTGTACTTATCACGATCATGATCCAGGCATTCCGAATGGCGGCTGAACCATTTTTCTTCAATCGAAGCAAGGAAGAGGATGCGCCTCGTACTTACGCGCGCGTGATGAAATTCTTTGTGATCGCGAGCTGCTTTATGTTTCTCTTTATTAGTCTTTATATCGATCTATTCCGTTGGTTCTTCATCGCTGTACACAAATCAGCCTGGGTGGAAGGATTATATATAGTTCCCTTATTGGCTCTCGGTAATATTTTCCTGGGTATTTATTACAACCTGAGCATTTGGTACAAATTAAAACACCGGAATATGCTGGGCGCGATAATCACAATCGCCGGCGCCCTGATCACCATTGGACTTAACATTGTATTGATTCCCCGTTATCATTACCTCGGCGCAGCCATTGCAACCTTCTCTTGTTATTTATTTATGATGATCACAAGCTATGTACTTGGACAGAAATTCTATCCCGTTCCTTATGCCCGCACAAAAATCATCTCTTATTTGGTTTTGGTGGTCCTGATTTACCTTGGCCACCGGGGGCTTGTCTCCCTTTGGGATAATCGTTGGTTCAATGTCGGTTCCGCAACATTATTAATGTTGATGTTTGCATTGTTTGTTGGCAGGATCGAGAGGAAAGAATTGAAGAGGTTGCCGGTGGTGGGAAGGTTATTTTAGAAACGGATTATTCATCCTCTCATACCCCACCGTCGTCACTGGCCCATGCCCCGAATACACTTTTGTATCGTCCGGCAAAGTGAAAAATTCCGTTTGTATGCTCTGAACTAAAGTATCGAAATCACCTCCCGGCAAATCAGTGCGCCCAATACTCCCATTAAATAAAACATCTCCTCCAATGATGAAACCCCCTGCCTCGTGATAAAAGGAAATACTGCCGGGTGAGTGGCCAGGCGTGAAGCGGATCTCCAATTCCTCCTTGCCTATTTTTATTTTATTTCCGGCTTCCAAGTAAACTATTGGCCCGTTATAATTGTCAAAAGGAAGTTGCCAAAGCAGGCCTGATTGGGGAGCAAAGTCAAATACCGGCTTTTCTTTGGGATGGATATGCAGTTCCAGCCCCCAGGTTTCATGCACGAATTTGTTTCCAAAAACATGGTCCAAATGGCAATGTGTATTAAGCAGCAAAACAGGCTTGAGTCCTGTCTTAACAATGCCCGTTTTTAATTCGTCCCTCTCTGCCGGGAAATAACAGCCTGGGTCTATAATGCAGCAGTCACCTTCTTCGTTATATAAGAGATATGTATTCTCCTGCGCCGGGTTAAAAGTGAAGTATTTGAGATTTAGCATGAACGGATTCAAAAGTACAAAACAACTAACTTTATAACACGGATAAGACGGATTACACGGATTATCAGCTTTCATACTGATTATATAAGAATTTGGACATCGACATATGCAGAAATTTTATCGCCTGACGATCGCCTGTCTCTTCGTTTTTGTCGCTACAGAAACCATTGCACAGGTCAACACAGTGGAGTTTGGAAAGAACCGCGTTCAATATCAAAAATTCAAGTGGAAATATTATCAGACCGAAAATTTTAATACTTACTTCAGCCAGGATGGCCTCGGTCTCGGAAAATATGTTGCTCAAATAGCGGAACTGGAACTTCCCTCAATTGAAGAATTTGTTGAATATGGCCTTCAACGCCGCATTAATCTCGTTGTGTACAACAACTACGACGAGATGCAGCAATCAAACATTGGTTTGGGCATCGACTGGCAGAATACGGGCGGTGTTACCAAGCTGGTGAACAACAAAATGATCGTTTACTTCGACGGTAACCACGACAATCTGCGCCGGCAGATCAGGCAGGGAATTGCCAAAGTGCTCGTCGATAATTTGCTTTTTGGAGATGATCTCGGGGAATTCGCCGCAAACCAGGCCTTGCTCGATCTTCCAAAGTGGTTAACCGATGGATATATCGAGTTCGCAGCAGAAAACTGGAGCACCCAACTTGATGATGACCTTCGGTCCGTGATGCTGGCAGGCAATTACAATAATTTTTACCAGTTCGCATTCGATAAGCCTATGCTTGCAGGTCATTCTTTCTGGAAATACATTGCAGATAAATATGGCAAAAGCAAGACGACTTATTTTCTCTACCTCGCGCGCATTTACCGCAACCTGAATAATGCTTCTCAAAAGATCGCTAAGAAGAAATTCAAGAAACTGCTGGCTGATTTCATGAATGAAGAACAGCAGATCTACTTTAAAGATATCCGGGGCCGTCGCAATACCCCGCGCGGACAATTATCAGTTACAGAAGACATCACTCCTAAAAAAGATTTTATTCGCTTCAACGCAAATCCCACTCCGCGCAGCTTTACCTATGCGGTTGTGGAATATAAGCAGGGAAAGTATTCTGTGATATTGATGGAGAACTTTGTTTACAAGAAAACAATATTGAAGATCGGCGAACGCAATCGCGAAAAACTATTGCATCCGAATTATCCCTTGCTCGCCTGGGATGGTAAAGGAACAAGACTTGCTGTGCTATATAATAATGAAGGCAAAAATCAATTCTTTGTCTACGACCTGGTCAATCACAACAAACTCTGGAAACAGGAGATTGACAAATTCGACCAGGTGCAGGATATGAAGTACATGCTCGACAACAATACACTCCTGATGAGCGCTGTGAGAAGCGGGCAAACCGACATCTATATTTTCAAGATCGATAAAGGGACGATCGAACAGGTAACGAATGATGTTTACGATGACCTGGATCCTTCATTTGTAGCATTTCCTAATAAAACGGGAGTTATCTATTCAAGCAATCGCCCCAGTGCACTTGCAGGAAGCAGCGATGATTCATTACCGGCAAAGCATTTCAATATTTTCATGGTCGACAACTGGAATAAGTCAGAATTCAAACAGATCTCGCAGTTGACAGACCTCAGGCATGGCAATGCAAGATTTCCATCTCAATACAATACCTCGCATTTCACATTTGTAAGTGACGAGAACGGTGTAAATAACCGCTACGCAGGATTTTTCAAAACAGAAAGAGCAGGTCTCGATACACTTGTATTTATTGGCGATGAAGTTTTACGCAACCCTCCAAAGAAAGATGTTGACAGTTTGTTGAAGGAATGGGGCAAGACAGACATTGACTCCGTTGGATTTGTTTCCATCACGAATGATTCTTCTTATGTCTTCCCGCTCACCAATTATCAAAGCAGTTTGCTGGAAACAAGAACAGCAGGCGATAACCAGCTTGTGAGTGAAGTCATACAACTTGGAGATATAAAATTATTATACCGGCTTAAAGTAGATGAGAACACATTGCGTCGCAGGAATGTTACGGCAAGGCCGACGGAATACATGCGAAAGATCATTGAAGAGGAAAAGAAAACGATAAGAAAAGAATCGCAGTTTGTTCCTAAATCCGATTCGGTTGCCAAAAAAGCGCAGGACTTCTTCAACAGTGGCTTTGAGGACGAGAAGGATTCGACAAAAGTGGGACAGGTTGTGGCTGGTGAAAAAATCGAAAAAGAATCTGTGCTGAAGAAAGCAAAGGTATTCGAATACAGGCCTCCCAAATTCTTCAATGATTACCTGGTTAGTGGATTCAATAATAATGTACTCGTTACGCGGTACCAGCCATATCAGGGAGGATACGGTCCTATACAATTAAGCAATGGAGATCCTTTTAATGGAATATTGAGAGTGGGAACATCTGATCTGTTTGAAGACTGGAAATTCGCCGGTGGCTTCAGAATAAGTCCGGATCTGAATAATAATGAGTATGTATTGACAACCCAGTATTTAAAGAAGAGAATAGATTATGGGATCACTTATTACAGGGTTGTTGTAAAGAACCCACCGCTTTTCGATACTGCGAAGTTTAATGTTAAGCAATATTCAAACCTTTACCAGGTAACGGTGGCTTATCCTTTCAACAGGGTGAGAAGTGTTCGTGTAAACCTGGCATATCGCAACGATAAGTATGTGATGCTGGCCAATGATTTTGCACCCGGATCGTTGAAAGCAGAGAATGTTCGTTTGACATATGGACTGGCGCATGTCGAATATGTTTATGATGATGTGATCTCGCCCGCAATGAATATTTGGTATGGCTTGCGGTGGAAAGTGTACATGGATGTAAATGCAAGGATTGCCAAGAGTGGAGTTAAGAATGGCACGAATCATCCAACAACGTTCAATTTTGGATTTGATGCAAGGCATTACCTGCAGCTCTATCGTAATATTATCTGGGCTGTTCGGGCCGCAGGTGATTTTTCGTGGGGAAACCAGAAGATCATTTATTATTTGGGTGGAGTCGACAACTGGTTAATGTTCGGTCCGAATCAAAAAGACAACGGGGTATACCGTTACTTTGATCCTGCCACCCAACCTGACCCCGATAATGATTACGCGTATGAATCACTTGCTGTGAACCTGCGTGGCTATAAACAAAATGTAGCAAATGGAAATAATGCCCTTGTTATAAACAGCGAAATTCGCGCCCCGGTCTTTACCTCTTTCTTTAATAAGCCGATCAATAATGCCTTTCTCCGCAATTTCCAGCTAGTGCAGTTCATTGATTTAGGAACCGCATGGAATGGAAAATACGACAAGATCGAAAGGCCGAATGTTACCTATAACTTCCCACCGCTCACTGTAAAAGTGAAAGCAGGAGGTATTGGTCCTTTTGCAGGTGGTTACGGTTTTGGCGCGCGGAGTACATTATTAGGGTATTTCCTTCGCGTAGATGCGGCTTGGACAATGAAGGGATTGTTTAAAGGCAAGCCGCAATGGTATGTAGCAATGGGGTTGGATTTTTAGCGGTGAGTAAATATTCTCTTTCTCAATTCATTTGTCTGTTCCAACACTACCGAATTCCAGTTCCAGTGATGAATAGAATTGCTTGATTTACCTTTTCGATAAGCTGCCTTCATCTTCTTCCAATATTCTGGCATCGTGACATAACTATAAACAATTGTTGCCAGTACCGGAAATGAGATCCTCCCATTTCCAAACATGAAACTTTGCAAACAAGCTTCTCCTTCATCTGTAGTATCGTAATTCAACAGCACATGTTTCAGGTCGTGTCGAGCATAATGTTTCAGTAATGGCAATTTTCTTTCTTCAAGAAATAGAAATAGATCATGGCCAAGAGTTCCATTGGGAAATTTTGCTAACTCTTCCTTTGAATGAGGAAAGAGATTTGGTCTCCGAAATATCTTAAGCATAGGTAATGCGATCTTGTGAGTAAGGAATACAAGTATTGCCGAGCGCATTTTCAATAATATCTTTTTCATGACCATTTCAATTTTCTTGAGAAGTACATAATGATAGCAAGAGCAAGGAATAATCCAACGCTTCCCATTAACAGGGCATAATCCTCGAGTTGAATAATGGAGAAGATGTAAGCATAGACAACGGTCAGCACCATTGAAATGAATATGGCAAGTTTGGACGATTTAAGTACCGAACCCACAAACCAACCAATCAATCCCACGGTTGCTGCACCTGCAATCAGGTAAGCGGCTCCAAATTGTGTATACTCTGAAATTGACAGCAACAATGAATAAAATAACACAAGTGCAAGCCCTGCTAAACCGTATTGAACCAGGTGTAATGGTCTTTTGTAAGAAGTTTCAACCAGGAAGAAAGCAGCAAAGGTTAGTATGATACAGAGTAAAGAATATTTAACTGACCGAAGTGTCTTATCATAACTATCAACAGTAATGACAAGATCGGCCCCATAAGAATTCTGTTCCAACGGATATACAGTATTCTCCCAAACCTGGGGCAGAGTGCGGTTCATATATTTCCAGTTGGCGACAAAACCGGAATCCTTCACGGTACGCGTATCTGGTAATTTAACACCTGTAAAGCTGGGGCTGTGCCAATCAGACTCCAACTGCAACCTGTTTTCTTTTGCAGTTGTGGCAAACATCAATTGCTCGGATCCATTGAGCGAGAACTTCATTTGGAAATACTGATTCACGGAAGCTTCATCAGCATTCATTTGTACAGGTGCGGCAAATGCATCAGGCAGGTGACTAAAACCTGATGCTTGTGGACTAAATGAAATATCCTTTTCATTCCAGTAACCTGTTATGTCTTCATTAATACCTCTCTGATTATCGCTGACCTTGAATAATAGGGCAGCTTCATTCCAAAGAATGAACTCAGGCATTATTTTAAACTGTCGCCACTGGATTGGATTGAAGTTCTCTTTGATAGAAATCTCACTTCTGTAAACAACAACCTGGTAAATCCCACGATATCTTATCTCCGGAATTACTCTCGCTCTGACATCTACTTTGTCGGCCATAAAATAGGCGACATTTCTTTTCTTACTGGTGTCCAGGTAAGGAATAGCAAGAATTGGAGGCATTACCGTTTGTTTGCCTGCCCATTTACTATTAATGTCAGCAATAGCTTCTTTCTGCCGGGATTCTCTTTCTTTAACAAGATCAGTAATTAGATTAGTAGGGATCCAAAGAACTATTGCCATCACGAATATGATAACACTCTTGAGAAAAAGTTTTCCTTTATCAAACAAGGATTTTACAAATGATACTTCAGCTTGCATATATTTCGTTTTTTATTTTAAAAGTACTTTGCATTTCAAAGTGTAACTACAAAAAAAATTTACTTCACTCCTTTAATCATGTGTTCAAGCGCCGCAACATGTTCCCCAAAAGCTTTTTCACCCGCCTTTGTAATAGAATAAGTTGTGTTCGTCTTTTTTCCAATGAATCCTTTCTTCACTTTTAGATAACCGTTCTCCTCCAGGTTAAGAAGATGCGTCGCAAGGTTTCCATCAGTAACCTCCAGCATATCTTTTAGATCATTGAAGCTCACTTCCTCGTTCATTACAAGAATGCTCATAACCCCCAACCGGATGCGGTTGTCAAAAACCTTATTTAAACCATTTATCGGATTCTTCATTACTTATACCTTTTGAACTACTTAACCCTTGCCGATTGCTGATTGCTGATTGCCGACTGCCTACTCACTCCTCTCATACTTCACCCACATCACTGCCCCATAAATAATATGCAGCAATCCAAACCCCATAGCCCAGAAATACAAACCGTAACCGAGATAAAACATGTTCACCAACCCCAATACTATTTCAATGCAGCCGAGGTAACGCACATCTGACAAAGTGTACTTGCTTGCATTGAGTAAAGCCAGGCCATAAAAGATCAGGCAGGCAGGAGCCACAAATTTCCATTCATCATACCTGAGCATTCCAACTATAAATCCAGCACCGGCTAATAAAGGAATCATCATGTTCCAGAATAATCGCTTTGATGTACGATCCCAGATGGGAGTGCCCTGTTTCCGGCTGCGACGCCATGTGAAATAAAAGGAGGAAGTAAAGGCCAGTACAAAAACAATAATGGCAAGCCCCACCAATTTGATCTTTAACTTGCTAAAATCATCACCAGAAAAAAATCCCCTGCTGTAAAAAAAGCCATAATAATCACTCATGATCCGCTGGGCGAAATAAGCCCCTCCTAATGCGCAGATACCGGCCGCAATACCGCTTAGTCCGCTCAATGAAATGAAGCGGGTGCTTCGCTCCATCATGTAGCGGATGTCCTTTACTATTTCTTCTGGTTTTTGTGTGCCAGGATCGGTTGGTTGTTGTGATGCCATAGAAAGCACTTTGTAATACAAAGTAACTGATTGCTGTCCTTATTTCAAAATCTTTCTTTTCGCTGCAGCTGCAGGCTTCAGGCCTCAGGCTCGGCGTAATAAGAACGACACTTGATATGAACACGCAGGGCCTGTGGCTTGTGGCCTGAAGCTTGTAGCCTATGATGTACAAATCATTAATTTTAAAGGATAATGCAGTATTTAAGATTTTTATTCCTGGCAATCCTATTGTCCCTACTGCATCTTTCATCCTTTGGGCAACGAAAGATCATTGCCGGCACCGTCATCGATTCCAATAGTGAAGAACCCATTCCTTTTGCCTCCGTGAGCTTTAAAAACACGACCGTTGGGAAGCTAACCGACAGCGCAGGTCATTTTGTATTTGATCTCAGCAACTGGCCCTCAGATACCCTGACACTTACATGCGTAGGATATCAACCTTATCGATTAATTATACCATCTCACAGGGATTCTTTTCACGTTCAAATAAGAATGGAACGAGGCACTTTCAACGAAGGAGCCTCGGTGAAAGTAAGAGTGAACAAAGGATTGCAGGTTTGGCGCAATATCGTTAAACATAAACCCGAGAACGATCGCTATCGTTTCCTGAATTTCTCCTACGAGCTGGATAATAAACTGGAACTGGATCTTAAACATATCAATTTCGAAAAATTCGGAAAGTTCAAACCGCTGAAACCAGTGAGCGATCTTATTAACCAGAATATTGATACTGCAGAAGGCCTTCGTTATTTGCCAACCTATCTTACCGAAACCATTTCCGATTACTATTTCCAAAAAGATCCAAAGAAAAGAAGAGAGATCATCAAGGGACATTATGCCAGCGGCATAAAGAATGAAAGTATCGTCAAAGGTCTGGGTGGAATGAGTCAGATCGTTAACGTGTACAATAATTTCATTCCTGTTTTCGATAAACAATTCATTAGTCCCATCAGCGATAACGGAGATTACTATTATAATTACCGGGTCATCGATACGCAAATGATCGGGGGGGCAGAGATTTTTTCACCTTGTCTTTACGCCAAGAAGAAGAGGTGGCGACACATTCGAGGGCGATTGCTGGGTGCACGTTGGCAGCTACGCCATTCAAAAGATGAGTCTTCGCCTGGGCAAGGACGCGAACATAAATTTTGTCGAGAACCTTAGCCTCATCGAGGAATACAAACTCATCGACGATACGACCTGGTTTGTTTACAAGGATAAATTTGTCCTGGATGTGTCTCCCGCAGGAAAATCTGCACCGGGCTTTATTGGACGGAAGACTTCTACCTATCGAAATGTGGTAGTCAATGATAGTTCAGTAACCAATGAACTTTCGAAGAATAAAGAACTGGAAGAGATCGTCATACCTACGGGTTCCGGTGATCGAAGTCGCACATGGTGGGACAGTGCAAGGCATGAATCACTCACGAGGACAGAAGCAGGCATCATCAAGATGATCGATACATTGACAAATGCCCCGGTCTTCAAAAGATTCACAAAGACTCTTACATTTCTTGGTACAGGTAACCTGGATATTGGAAAATTTACGATTGGCCCCTGGTTTTATTGGCTGACCAATAATAGTTGGGAAGGCACAAGAGTACGCTTCGACCTTGCGACGAATAAGCACTTCAATCAAAAGTTCCGATTTCATACTTACCTGGCTTATGGTTTCAAGGACAAAGAGTGGAAAGGATTGTTCGAAACATTCTTTTTGCCAAAGAAAGATCCGAGAATGTATCTCTATGTCGGTTATGTTAACGACCTGGATTTCGGCCAGAGCTATTATGGAGATGTGAGTGCTGACAATATTTTCGCCTTTGCGGTTCGAAAAAAAGGAGTGTTGAAGAAAACAATCAAGGTAGAAGAAAAAAGATTTGAATTCTTCCGCGAGATGACACCGTGGATGTCGAACCGGCTGACAGTCCTATATAAAACAACAACAGCCCTAAGGAATCTTCCCCCTGCAGATTCGTTTTATTCAAAACCCAATACGCAACCTTTTACAAATTTTGAAGTGGCTCTCCGTCTTCGCTTTGCTTACCTGGAAAGATTTGTAGAAAGTCATTTTTTTCGCACCAGCCTTGGTAGTCCCTATCCCACCGGTGAGATCAACATCGCACATGGGTTTGCAGGAGTTTTCAAAAGCGCCTTTGATTATACAAAAGTCTCAGCTCGTATTTCCGACTATAACAATGTACCTCCCTTTGGAAATATTTACTGGATGATCTATGGAGGAAAAACTTTTGGTACCCTTCCCTATGTTTATCTCGACATCGCCCCCGGCAACGAATTGTATTATTATGATCCTTATGCTTTCAATATGATGAACCGCTGGGAATTTTTGCATGATAAGTATGCGGGCATCACATTCGAACACAATATTGGCAATGGAATATTCCGCCTCATTCCAAAACTTCGCTTCCGCCAATTCTGGACGGCAAAGGTTCTTTGGGGTTGGCTTTCTGATGCGAACAAAGCATTGAACTTTAAACCCGGGCATCTATTTCAAACGTTAGACGGTAAAACTTATGTTGAATTAGGAACCGGCATTGATAACATTCTTCACGTCTTCAGAGTAGATTTTATCTGGAGAGTAACGCCAAAGTCATTGCCGAGAGAAGGAGATAAGAACTTTGGGGTTTTTGGGAGCGTGCATTTTTCTTTTTGAAGGTGTCTGACGTCTCAAAGAGCGTCCGACACCTAATTCTTTTTAAGTGTCAGACACCCTGAAGGTGTCAGACACTGTTAATCCTCTCTGCCGCAACTTTTATTTCTTCTTCAGAAATGTTTAAAGGTGGTGAGACGCGAAGACAATTCCCTGCAAACAAAAACCAATCCGTCAGCACCCCGTTATTGATACAATTATCTATTATCTTCTTATTCGTCTCAAAAGAATCAAACTCCACAGCCATCCACAATCCCATCGACCGAATAGATTTGATCTGTGGGTTTTTCAAAAGCGATTTGAATAACGCAGCTTTCTTTTCAACACTGTCAATCAATTTCTCTTCCAATAAAACTTTCATCGCTGCCATTCCCGCCGCGCAACAAACAGGGTGGCCACCAAATGTTGTTATATGCCCAAGTGGCGGATCTTTTGCCAGGGAATGCATGACCTTATTATTCGCAATAAAAGCGCCGAGGGGCATGCCCCCACCGAGTGCCTTACCTAAAAGCAAAATATCAGGAACGATATTGAAATGCTCAAAGGCCCACAATTTTCCCGTACGGCCAAATCCACATTGGATCTCATCAAGTATTAATAATGTTCCCATTTCATCACATCGCCTTCTTAATTCTATCATCCATTCTTTGGTTGGCACAATGACTCCCGCTTCCCCTTGCACTGTTTCAGCAACTACACTAGCACAATCTTCATTGATCTCCTTTAATGATTCAAATGAATTATACTCCAGGTGACTAATGCCCGGCAATAAAGGATGAAAAGGTTTTCTCCAGGTTTCGTCACCCATCAGGCTTAAAGCTCCCTGGGTACTACCGTGATAAGCATTTTTAAATGCAATGATGTTCGTTCTGTTTGTATACTTCTTCGCCAGTTTCATCGCACCTTCTGTTGCTTCTGTCCCGGAATTGGTGAAATAAACTGTATTGATTGTTTTTGGAAGATTATCTGCCAGCAATTTGGCATACTGAGTTTGCGGCGATTCAATAAACTCACCGTAGACCATGACGTGCAGGTATGAATCGAGTTGTTGCTTAATGGCCTCAACAACTTTCGGATGCCGATGGCCCACGTTTGCAACACTGATCCCTCCTATCAGGTCGATATATTCCTTGCCATCGACATCAAACAGTTTGGATCCTTCAGCCTTCACAATTTCCAATCCGATTGGTGCTTCAGATGTTTGCGCAATATGCCTGAGGAATATTTCCCTATTATTCATCCCGGCAAAAATAAGCCACCTCCCTAATGCCAATAGTGAAATAT
>JGI24806J26614_1000391_pt1 | contig 12991 bp, 15 predicted proteins | sample Kansoi200umMDA_FD_26614 | JGI IMG/M metagenome (IMG submission 26614)
GAAAAATATATACCGCAAATTCTCAAGGGCAAGGGATTGGAGGATTAGTAGAATAGACAGTAAGATTTTTGATACCCTATTCAACAGAAATAATATAAAAGTATGAGCAAATCTAAAAGCAATAAAAAGGAGTTGTCATCAGAACTACGCGAAGAACTATTCAGCGCATTGAAAGACCGTTTTGAAAAAAACATGAACCGCCATAAAGGTCTTGAATGGGCTAAAGTACAAACAAAGCTGGACTCCGAGTCTTCGGGGGAAAAATTATGGTCACTCAATGAAATGGAAACAACCGGCGGTGAACCTGACGTTGTTCGTCATGATAAAAAGACGGGCGAATATATTTTTTACGATTGTTCAGGGGAAAGTCCTAAAGGCCGCAGAAGTTTTTGTTACGATGGTGAGGCTCTGGAGTCAAGGAAAGAACATAAACCGAAAAATAATGCTATTGATATGGCAGCCTCCATGGGCATTGAGCTTTTATCGGAAGAACAATATCGGGAATTGCAGGAACTTGGAGATTTCGATACGAAAACGTCGAGCTGGGTGCAAACTCCTACTGATATTAGAGAACTTGGTGGCGCCCTCTTTTGTGATCGCCGCTACGACCATGTTTTCGTATATCACAATGGTGCGGAATCTTACTATGCCGCCAGGGCATTCCGTGGCTCGCTGAGGGTCTAAATCGTTGCACAGACAATGATTAGGGTATTTCTTGTTACAGGTTACAATAGGTGGTTTAAAAGAATACTTTATGAAGGGTGCCTTGCTAAATGGTGCCCTTGAGAGGTAAATTTAGGAAATGCAGCTTCCCTAAACTCAATTTTAAGTAAATCAAATCACCCTTTACAATATTTTTCTTCCTTGTATTTACACGCAAAAGTAATTTGTTCACTTCCACTTCCAATTCAAAAGAATCTCCTAGGTAAGCCACATTTTTTACCTTGCCAGAGCAGATGCTTTTTTCTTTTTTACAAATACTGAGGTACTCAGGTCTTAGGCAAATATTTACATCCGAAGATTTATTGTCAAATTTTTTATTACCGGATAGGTCAGGAAAGGCTTTTAAAAAATCTTTTATTTTGATGATGTTTACATTTCCAAAAAGATAAGCTACATAAGCATCGGCCGGTTTTTGGTAAATATTCTCAGGAGTATCTAGCTGAAGTATTTTTCCATCTTTCACCACCATAATTTTATTTGATAAGGAGAGCGCATCTTTTATATCATGGGTAACGAAGATAATTGAATTTCCCTCTTTCACTACCGCTCTGATGACGTCCTTCTTGATTTCATCTTTCAACATCAGATCTAAATTGCTGAATGGCTCGTCCATAAGCAAGAGCTGAGGGCTTTCAGCCAGGGCTTTTGCCAAAGCTACTCTTTGCTGCTGTCCACCTGAAAGCTCTGCAGGATATTTGTTTTCCAGTCCTTCTAATCTACAAAGAGCAATGAGCTCCAACAATCTTTTCTGTTGATAGCTATATTCAAAATGTCTTAAATTATAAATAATATTTTCCCTGATATTGTGCTTAGGAAAAAGGTTAAATTCCTGATAGAGCATTTTTATTTGCTCATGGCCAGGTACAAGGTTATAGGAGGGGCCAGTGACTTTTTTGTTTTGAAACTCAATCTCACCCCCATCCGTATCTTCTATGCCATAAATAAGTTTTAAAAGGGTAGTCTTTCCTGAGCCATTTTCCCCTACCACAGCCATCACTTCTCCCTTTGCAAGCTGAAAGGAAATAGCGTCAATAGCATTTTCATTTTGACTAGGGTACTTTTTGGAAACTTTACGGAGGTCTAAAAAATTCATAATTAATCTATGCTTTGAATTTAGAAAAAGCCGGAGAAGAAATAGCTATTTATGGCAATAATTTTTAAAGCCAGTGAAAATAGTCAAAATAGAAAAAATGAAACCTCAGTTTGTAGACTGAGGTTCGAACTTTAAATTATTGGAATTTCTAGTATAAAGTAGGTTTTCTGATTCCTTATCTTAAGCAATAGCGTTTCCCTATGGTATGACAATTAGCTCCTGAACATGGGTCTAAAGGGCTCCAGATTTTGCCATCATAAACATATGATCTTTTATCAGCTTTATTATAGTATGCCTGATTTGTTAATGGATCAAGAGGAGGACTCATAAAATTTCCCAACCAATGCATTGGCGCTTTATAAACAAAGGCATCCACCTGCAAATGTTCAACATAAGTTTTAGCTTTTGCATGATTTGCAGGAGTAGGAATGTTGTGTAACTGTATGCTGCCAATGTTTTGAAATCCTTGACCTCTATCTATATTTTGAGTAAGATATTTTTTTCCAGATCCCCAATTTATCTCATGAAAGATTCCTGATTTATGAGTTCCCTTGCCTAAGTTTAAATCATATATCCCCGCTTTGGTGGAAGTGACAGCATGCATTTCCTGATAGATTTTTACCCAGGATTTCGCACTATCAGTGATAATTACATGTACCATTATTTTTTCAGGGTTTCCTGTAGGGTCTTTTAATTGGCCCTGGTACTGTATTGATTCAAAATTTTGTGCATTTAATGATAAGGAAAAAAATAAGAATAGATTGAGGTATAAAAATTTCATATGCCAATTTAATAGTTAAAAATTTCATTGCTAAGATATTTTTATTTACGCAAGCGTGCAATGAATGGATTGTGAATGTTTGCCTAAGAAAGAAAATAATACGTTTATCAATATTTTATCTCAAAAAAGTTAAATTGTTAAGTAGAAAAATTTACAGTTGTTGTAACTGATGCACCTGTCCTGTCTGGTTAAGTTCTGTGTTTTGTTTTTGAACTTACGCAGGCTAAAATTGAAAGACTTAAATATTTTATTTTCAAATTAGTCATCAGAAATCACCCTGTTTTTAATTTCGAAATATTTGGACAAGAGTCGTGCTTGGGTAACCATAAAATTTATATACCAAATAAAAACATAGTCTGGCCCAAGGAAAATACCAATATAGTATTATGCAAAATTAAATATTGCCAATGAAGGATTATGAATATTGACATTTATCCTGTAGAGGGCTGCGTGGAGAATGTTGTTAAAAATTGCAAGTAATAAGACTGGATTTGTAAATCTCCTAATTTAATATTTTCTTAAGATCAGCAGGAGAGTACTTAATTGATTTTAATGTTTTGTTATCTGTTGAACGGAACACCAAAAATAATCCGTCAATTTCTTTAAAATAGGAATCAACATTTTCTTTTGACTTATAATGAGCAATAGTAGCTTCAGCTTCTTCTTTGCTTCTGCAAGCCTTGCTCATATTGGATCTTTGAACTTCATCAAAAAGATTTTTGAATTTATTCCCAAATCCAAATTCTAATATTGCTCCAGATAGGACATATTGTAGATCGCATAATGCATCAGCAATTTCAACTAAGTTTTTATCTTCGATCGCAGTTTCCAGTTCCTTTAGTTCTTCAGCCAGTAAAGAAACTCTTAACTTACATCTTTGCTCAGATGGGATAATAGGCCTTGGTTCTATTGGATGGTTAAAGGTTTTGTGAAACTCTGCAACTTGCTTTAAAGAATCTATTGCTTCCATAATTAAAGTAATTTGATATAAAATTAACGTAATGCGGGCGAAAGACAAAATAAAGTGAAAAGCATAAAGTGAAAAGCATAAAGCTAAAAGCATAAAGCTAAAAGCATAAAGCTAAAAGCATAAAGCTAAAAGCATAAAGCTTCACAGTTCTAAGGTGGAACGCAGTTAACAACAACTAAAAAAAAGTGTCAGGCAAAACCTGACACTAACTATTAAAAAGGCTTAGAGACTATAAAACTTTTAACCTTGTAACTTTTAACCTTTAACCTTTAACCTCGTAACTTATTTCAAGACTTCCTTCACTTTAGCGGCAGCATCTTTTAATATGATGGCTGAGAAAACCTTTAAACCAGATTTTTCTATAATAGCTGCACCTTCTTCAGCATTTGTTCCTTGAAGTCTTACAATGATTGGAACTTTGATATTACCAATATTTTTGTAAGCCTCAACCACACCATTTGCAACCCTGTCGCATCTTACAATTCCACCAAATACATTGATAAGGATAGCTTTCACATTAGGGTCTTTTAATATAATTCTAAAGCCAGCTTCTACCGTTTGCGCATTTGCTCCTCCGCCAACATCCAGAAAATTTGCAGGTTCTCCACCGGAGAGTTTAATGATATCCATTGTAGCCATTGCCAAACCCGCACCATTTACCATACAGCCTACATTTCCATCCAACTTAACATAGTTTAATCCGGATTTAGACGCTTCAACTTCCAAAGGATCCTCTTCCGTAATATCTCTAAGCTCGACATGATTTTTATGTCTGAAAAAAGAATTTTCATCCAAATCCACCTTTGCATCAACAGCCAAGATTTTGTCATCAGAAGTCTTTAACACAGGATTGATTTCAAACATTGAAGAATCCGTTTCATCGTAAGCCTTATATAGATTGTGGATGAATTTTACCATTTCCTTAAAGGCTTCCCCTTCTAGACCTAATTTGAATGCAAGTTTTCTTGCCTGAAATCCTTGCAGGCCGACTCTTGGATCGATCCATTCTCTAATTAATTTTTCAGGATGTTTCTCTGCTACCTCTTCTATATCCATACCACCTTCAGTACTTGCTATGATTACATTTCGACTGGTATTCCTATCAAGAAGGATAGACATATAAAACTCTTTAGGTTTTGATGCACCTGGATAATATACATCCTGAGCAATCAAAACTTTATGGACTTTTTTTCCTTCAGCACCCGTTTGTTTGGTGATCAATTGCATTCCAATAATTTGCTTGGAAATATCTTTTACCTGCTCAAGACTTTTAGCCACTTTTACTCCTCCGCCTTTACCTCTTCCTCCAGCATGGATTTGTGCTTTAACCACAAACCATTCAGTCCCGGTATCCGCATTTAGTTTTTTAGCCGCTTCAACAGCCGCTTCGGGAGTATCTGCTATTATTCCCTCCTGTATTCTTACTCCATATTTTTTAAGGATTTCTTTTCCTTGGTATTCGTGTATGTTCATGAGCTAAAAGTTTTGCGTACGAAAGTAATTTAATTGTCTTGGAAATTCAAGAAAACATACTATTATACGTATTAATTTAATTTTGTTGGGAATTATCAGATCTTTGTACGAAAATAATTGGAATGCTTAAAGCGGTTGACATATTTAAATCTTACCCCAATCTTGAAGTTCTTAAAGGGATCAACTTAGAAATTAAGAAAGGAGAAATTCTTTCAATTGTTGGTGCCTCTGGGGCAGGAAAAAGTACTTTGCTCCATATATTGGGCACGCTTGATAAACCAGATAAAGGCGTATTGATTATCAATGGAACTAAATTAGACTCTATCAATGAAAATGAGCTTGCCCAATTTCGAAATAAAAATATTGGTTTCGTTTTTCAGTTTCATAACCTACTTCCAGAATTTACAGCTTTTGAAAATGTATGTATTCCAGGATACCTTGGAAATAAAGATGATAAAGAAGTAGAGAATAGAGCGAAAGAATTATTAAATCTTTTGGGTTTAAGCTCTAGGGTCAATCATAAGCCATCACAGCTTTCTGGTGGAGAACAACAAAGAACAGCTGTTGCCAGAGCATTAATCAATAACCCCGCCATCGTATTTGCAGATGAACCAAGTGGAAATTTAGATTCCCATAACGCTGAGGAGCTTCATAAACTATTTTTTCAGCTTCGAAAAGAATTCAATCAGACCTTTGTCATCGTGACACATAATGAAATGCTTGCAGCTAGTGCTGACAGAAAAGTAGAAATGAGGGATGGTAAAGTAGTTTGATTTTTTATTTAGAATACCTAATTAAAATAATTTAATAAGCCTTTTTTATTTTAGCGAATGAAACATAGCCCTGGAAGAAGATGGTTAAATTCACGATTACTTAAGTAATTATTTTTTATTTGGAATCCTTAATTAAATCCTTTTTAACTAATTCTTATAGAAGTAACGAAACGTCTTAACAATTTTATTATTCATAACAATTTAATATCACATATGTTATTATTATAATCAATTTTTATTTTTTAATAAACTAGAGGTTTTATTATGACTACAATTGAATTTAACATACTAGTGAATAAGGCCTCTCAATCATTGAAATATCCAGCATTAAAATTTACTGGAAATCAAAATGATGCCAATGATTTAATCAAGGAAACCGTTTCAAAGGCTCTAGACAATATGACCAAGTTTGAAGGAGGAACAAATATAAAAGCTTGGCTATATATGATTATGAAAAATACCTTCATAAATAATTATCAAAAAATAGAAAAAAAAGAAAGTTTGATCAATCCCAAGGAAGTTGAGGGTTTACTTAATAATTCTTCTATCAATACTGATGATGAAAACGCTTCAATTTTTGCAATGGTAGAAATAAATAAAACTTTTGAAAAATTAGATGATGTTTTTAAAGTACCATTTGTGATGCTTTATTCGGGGTTTAAATATGAAGAGATTGCAAAAAAATTAAGTTTATCAATCGATACTGTAAAAAACAGAATTCATGTAGCGAGGCAAATATTGATGGATTCTCTTAAAGATTGCAAAGTGTAAATACTTACTTTATAAAAGTAAAAAAAGGGAAAGTCCTAGTTCGGTAGAATTTTCCCTTTTTTATTTGGTTAAAAATTAATTTTCAAAAAATAATAAATATTACATTGTGATTAGCATTACATGAATGAACAGAATTATTTATAAAATGTCCGAAATAAGCTAATTTCATAATTGCATGATAAAAATCATACAATTACCTGATAAAAGTCATAGTTTATTTGATTTCAAACTGGCAAATTTGTTACATATAAATTTTATAACGCTGGATTTTATATGCAAAGAATTTTTACAAGACCCATCAAAAAAGAACTTTCAGTTAGAAAAACCAATAGGATTTCGAAAGTTGTCGCAGAATATGCTCAATTAATTGATAACAAGACGATTGTTGCACCAACTAAATATGACAGTTATATAAGAAGGTATAAAAGCAATTAGTTTTAATCTATAAATAATTTTTAAATATTTTTTTAATTATAAAACACTATTACTATGGAAAATATGTCAACTGTTGAATTTAATGACTTAGTTTACACTGCATCTAAATCATTAAAAATTCCTGCTCTAAAATTTACTCATAATAATAATGATGCAAACGATCTTATTCAGGATACCATATTGAAGGCTCTAAAAAACAAGTCTCGATTTAAAACTGGTACCAATATCAAAGCTTGGTTATACATCATCATGAAAAATACTTTTATCAGCAATTATCATAAAATTGATAAAAGAAATACTTTGGTTGATCCAATTGACGAAGGCTATAATTTCAATACGTCCAGTACTATCTCTTACAATGAAGGAGCTTCAAATATTTCTTCCAGAGAAATTAATAAGGCCATAAATACCTTGGACAAAACTTTTAGAATTCCATTCATGATGCATTATGAAGGCTTTAAATACAATGAAATAGCCGAGCATTTGAATATTCCAATGGGCACGGTAAAAAATAGAATCCACGTTGCAAGAAAATATCTCATGGATTCCTTAAAAGAATACAAGTAGGCCAACTTTGTATATTAAGCAATGAAAAAAAACCTGAGAGATCAGGTTTTTTTATGTCTTTTAATTTCTATGACTTAATTTACAATTATTCTTATTATTGAAACTTTAGATTTATTCTTTTGAAAGACATTCACGATATACTGAAAAAGTATTGGGGTTTTGATAAGTTCCGTCCCGTTCAAGAAGAGATTATTCAAGCTGTTCTTCAAAAGAAAGACTCATTAGCCCTTCTGCCAACAGGAGCTGGAAAATCTGTTTGTTTTCAGGTACCTGCTCTGGCAATGGAAGGGATTTGCATTGTCGTAACTCCTCTTATTGCGCTGATGAAAGATCAGGTAGAACAACTTAAAAAGAGAAATATTCAAGCAATTTCAATCTATTCAGGAATGAACAGTAGAGAAATTGATATTGCCCTGGATAATTGTGTGTATGGAAAAGTAAAGTTTTTATACTTATCTCCGGAAAGGTTGAAAACAGAAATTTTACAGGAGCGTGCGAAGAAAATGAAAATTAATTTGCTCGCCATAGATGAGGCACACTGTATTTCTCAATGGGGATATGATTTTAGGCCAGCCTATCTGGAGATCGCAGCATTTAGAGAAATAATACCCAAAAATGTCCCCATACTAGCATTAACAGCTACCGCTACTAAACTAGTAGAGAAAGACATCCAAGAAAAATTACTTTTTAATAAACCCCTTGTTTTCAAGAATTCCTTTTTAAGGAATAATCTATCCTACTCTTGCTTTTTGGAAGAAGATAAAAGTAAGAGGCTTTTGAAAGTTCTCAATAATGTAAAAGGAACTTCCATTGTATATGTTCGCAACCGGCGTTTGACAGAGGAAGTAGGAAAATTTTTAATTAAAAATAAAATTAAGGCTTGTCATTATCATGCGGGATTAAGCAATGAGCAAAGGAATGTTTCACAAAATGCTTGGATAAAAAATGATGTCAGGGTGATAGTAGCAACCAATGCTTTTGGAATGGGTATTGATAAACCTGATGTGAGAGCAGTGATTCATTTGGATCTTCCAAATAGTTTAGAAGCTTACTATCAAGAATCCGGTCGTGCAGGCAGGGATGGAATTAAATCCTATTGCGTCATTTTATACAATCACAATGATCTGGAGGAGCTGTTAAAGACTAATTCAGATGCATATCCTTCTATAGAATTTATTAAAAAAGTATATCAGTCATTGGCAAATTATTTAAAAGTTGCTGCAGGAAGCAGTAACATGAGTAGTTATGATTTTGATATCGATGATTTTCATAAGGTGTATAAGCTACCAAAAAAGAATACATTTTATGCAATTAAACGATTAGAGACAGAAGGCTTTGTACAGTTGAATGAATCATTTTATAATCCTTCGAAGATATTATTCATAGTAGACAATAAAATTCTTTATGATTTTCAATTGAAGCATGAAACATATGATGATTTTATTAAAATGTTACTAAGAATGTACGGCGGAGAACTTTTTTCAAATTTTATACAAATTGCTGAAATTGCCTTAGGGAAGAACTTAAATATAAGTAAGGAAGAGGTGCATAAAAAACTCTTATTTTTACAAAAGATGGACATTCTGATTTACCAACAGCAAAAAGAAAAACCACAACTTACCTTTACAACGCATAGATATAATGCGCCAAAGCTTCCCTTAAATATAAAAGCTTTGGAAGAGAGAAAAAAAATAGACCTTGAGAAAATAGTGGCGATGGGCAATTATGTGAGACTGGGAAAAAAATGCAGAGCAATTTTCTTGTTAGAATACTTTGGTGAAATCTCATCGAGGGAATGTGGCATTTGTGATATTTGTTTACTTAAACGAAAATATTTTGATATTTTATCTGCCTATAAAGTTTACAAACCATTAATTTCAAAAGAATTGGAAAATACCGAAATGCCTATTGATGCTTTAATTGAAAAAATTGATAGTAAGAAAGGAAAAGAAATTATCGCCGTAATTAGAGAAATGCTGGATGGAGCATTATTAGGGTATGACGAAAAAGGAGATTTAAAACTGATCTGAATATATTTATTTATAAATAGCATTATTTAATGCAAGTATTTTATAATTTTATTCGTGACTAAATTAATAAAAATGAAAAAGGTATTCTTGTTACTATTGATATTAGATTTGCTTACCCTTAATAAAATCCTGGCTCAGGATGGCAAAGAATGGGCTGAAGATATTGCCAATTTTGAAAAACTTGACCTCAAAAATTTATCAGGTCCAGAAAATAAAAAAAAGGATTGGATTGTATTTGTGGGTAGCTCTTCATTGCTTATGTGGAATGATCTTGAAACATGCTTTCCTGGAAAGAACATTGTAAATAGAGGTTTTGGGGGCTCACAAATTTCAGACTTGATCATATACTCCAAGAGGATCATAAACCCTTACAATCCTTCACAAGTCGTGATCTATGCAGGCGATAATGATTTGGCAGAGGGAAAATCATCGACTCGAGTATTTGAAGATTTTAAAAAGTTGTTTGGAATTATTAGAAATGATTTACCTAAGACGAAGATTATTTTTATTTCCATTAAGCCAAGTCCTTCTAGAATAGGATTAATAAAAGATCAGAAAAAAGCGAATAAGTTGATTGAGGATTTTATAAAAAATCAGAAAAAAGCAAGCTATATCGATGTGTTCAACCCAATGTTAGATGAACATGAAAAACCAATGAGAAAGCTATTTTTAGAAGATACGCTCCATATGAATAGTGTGGGTTATGATCTTTGGAAGAAGATCATAAGTCCTGGGTTGAAATAAATTTCGTTGAAATTTCTTCAATAGTATGTAAAAATAAATTTCACAGAGTCTACACAGAGAAGGCACGGAAAGAGAGAGGGAATGAAAATAGAATAATAATTCTCCATATTAAACATATTAAGATAGAAGAATTTTAATCTTCTAATAAATATTTTCTCTTTAGGGAAATGTACTCATCAGGAAAGTACATTTGTAAAATCGAAGTATAATAACTGTAAGGCTTATGTTGATACATCCAGGCTTCTTTTTTATACAATTTTTTATTCTGAAAATGACCATCAACTTCTTTCTTTAAGGATATAATTTTGGCTGCGTTCTGAATAAGCACAGAATCTTTCAAAATTTTAGGAAAGACTGCTGGAGCTATTTCAATCAAATTATCTAGTCCGCAATAGCTTATATTCTCTACTTGATCAGGCATTTCAAAAGGACCTTCTTCCTTCGCTATTTGTTTAGATACCCTAGTACATAAATAACCCATAGATTTATTGCCGCAGTCTTTCAAAATTTGGACTAATCCATTCGAAAAAATTTTACTTAAACTTGAAGCTTCTTTATCCTGCATAAAAGTATTCAAATTTTCTGTTATAGAATTTGGTTCATTATAACTGAATGGAAGCTTTGGAATTTTGTCAGAAGGATTGACAATATTAAAACTAGATTGCTTACTTGCATATTTTGTATTGTATTCTGTAGCAAATTCTTTATTGCCTACCATAGCGGCTGCAAAAACATAAGTTTTGAAGTTGTTTTTTCTCTTAAGCTTTAATCGGGATAAATTTTCCAAATATGCCCTGAACATATTTGCCAAAGCTCCTCCCTGACTGTGTCCTGTAATTATAAAGTCAAAAATACCCTCAGCGTTCAGGATTTTAATTTGTTTCTAAAGGTCCTGGTATAAAAAAGCTGTGGCCAAAGCATATCCTGCATGAACAGTTGCGGCTTTATCTTCTGCAAAACAATATTTGAATTTTTTTCCGGAAATCTCTATTTTACCCTCAGCAGGAATCATTGAAGAATAAATATTTTCTAACCAGCTTATTTTTTCAGCAGTTGATCCTCGGAAATTAATTATGGCTACATCACCTTTTTGATATACCTGGTAGAGGTTATCCATACCCAGGACACTGGAAGTATATCTTTTTTTATATACCAAGGGCAGTATCTCATCATCAGAATTAAATAATTTTAAAAAAGTAAAGCTATTGCAAAGAGCGATCATGTCTCTTGCTTCTTCTTTCCTAAATCCTTCTTCTAATTGAGAGAAAGCAGAAAAGCTATATAAAAAAGTAAATACTGGAATTAAAATTTCTTTCATTAGCCTTATAAAGCTACGCTATACAAGGATAGAGCTAGCTCAACAAAATATTATTATAGGACGATCCTCTAAATGAAATATTAAATGAATAAGTTTTTTTTCTCTGTTGTCCTCGCTCTGTGATATTACTCTGCATTGCCTCTCTTATACAATTGAAATTCTTGCCAGTGCATTTGCCCAGGATAAAAAATACATCATCATACGCTATTTAATTATTTAAAAATCTTTTTGAGCTTGGTAATTTTTCCTGTGGACAAAGCATCTTTAAGGGAAGTACCATCAAGGATCTCGGCAGTTTCATCCCTCACCTTTTTCATAATTTTACGAATATGACAGGTTTCTTCATCCTCACATTCATCACATTTTTGATACGCCATTACACTAACACAGCCAATTGGAGCCAGTGGGCCATCTAAAATTCTAATAATTTGGCCAAATGATATGTCTTCAGCTGCCTTTCCTAATCTATACCCTCCATCTTTGCCACGTTTGCTATAAAGGATTCCATGTTTTCTTAACTCTAACAAGATGTTTTCTAAAAATTTTTGAGGAATGCATTCCTTTTGAGATAGCTCTGATATTTGAGTTAACTCTTCATGCTTTGCAAGATATAAAAGCGCTTTTAGGGCGTATTTTGTTTTTTTTGTTAGCATTCCTTAGTTATAAAAGATATAAAAATTAGCAATCAATCCTAGGGCAATCACCGGGGTCCTTTTTCTGTCTTTTTTTCTGTTGTTTTATTCTCTTTTCAATACTACGCCCTTTCCCAGGTTTACAGCCGCTATTAAATATAACGCCTCCCGTGATCAATAAAGAACATACAAGCAGAAGTTTATTTCGTATATACATAAGATCGATCTATATCAAGTTATAAAATTAAGCGCTAAAGAAGAGATTTTAGTTCCTAATTTAAACAATATTTAGATATTAACCGTTAAACTAACTAAACAAGAAATTAACTATTCGCCCTCATGGAAACGAATTTTACCCTATCTAATCAAGAAGAGCTAGAAAAATTGAAAAATCAATTTGAAAATAGTCTATCCAATGATTTTAACATGGATATACTAAATAAAAATTTAAAATTCTGGTATACGATGGATTGGAAAGACTTTAAAAAAGAAATATTGAAAACGGGTGTGAAATTAACTTATCCTATACAATCTAATTGGGAAATTTATTTTCATAGCCAGAAAGAAAAGGTTTTAAAACTTTCTAATAGGAAATGAAATTTATATTAAAGTTATTTTTAATGGCGGTTGTTGTTTTGGCAAGCTCAAATTTTCTGCCATTTGTTCATTGATAAATATGGA
>JGI24806J26614_1000392_pt1 | contig 12985 bp, 9 predicted proteins | sample Kansoi200umMDA_FD_26614 | JGI IMG/M metagenome (IMG submission 26614)
TGCGCAAATACGCGNGTGAGCAAAAGCAAACAGATTTGGATGGCAGTTCCAAGGATAGCTCTTGCGGTTTTGATTGGAATTACAATTGCACGTCCATTAGAGGTGAAGATTTATTCGCAACAGATTGCAGGTAAACGACAGGAATCTGGATTTTTTTCCAAACATCATCCATTTGCCCTAATTGCTTCCTGAAAAGGATTTTAGATTTATCACCACGTTTTCTTTTCTTTTTATTTCCAGCTAATATTTTTTTCAAAAAAGTCGTGAACCAGTTTTTATTCTCTGGCTCTGCTCTCAACACAGGATCAATTAAAATTAATCCCTGAACAATTCCTGGATGCCTGGCTACCAGTTCACATGCTGCAGCTGCTACATATTCTGAAGTAATTATAAAGAAGGGTTGGTGTACTCTGTGTATTCTTTCTGCAAGCGGATAAATAATTTCTGATTGTTGTTGAATGGAAATTGTTTTTGCGGCCCTAAAAGCTGGTGTTGCAATTACAGCCGCATAGATTGAAAACTCCTTGAGCAGAATTTCATCTTTGTAAAAATTACTATAAAGATCAACTGAGGATTTATCTGTAAGAAATAGCAGCGCAGGTAAATTATCACTGCCAATAGAAGCATAATGAACAACCTTCTTACTGTAAGTATAATGATTCACCCGCCCTTCGAGATGATGCTTCGCAAAAAAATCTATCCATTGCTCTTCGACCATGGTTGAATATCTGCAACACTAATGCCAGAACAATGATTGAAGTCTGCCTCTCGGGGGGACAAGGATTAGCAGAATTAGGAGGATTCTAATCGCAAATTCTCAAAAACTGTAGTCATGAAACTTGATTTGCCAATGGCAAATCGCTACGAATTGATCTAATTAGTTCAAAATTTGCCAGTGGCAAATTGATTCATCATTTATTTGCGATTCCCAATCTCAAATTCCTGGTACCAAAAAATAATTCTTTGCCATCTCACTTCCTACTTCGTACTTCGTACCTCGTACCTATATTAAATCATCCTCCCCCACATTATACTTCTCCTTGATCTTTCGCATTACTTCATCCATACTGGCACGATGATCCTTTGGATCCCATTCTCCCCTCTCCCATTTATCAAGCTCCTTGTCTATATGTTTTTTTTGAAGCTCTGTGAGTTTCATCACCAGGTCATCTGACATTTCTTTTTGCTTCTTATAAAACACTTTTTTCTTTTCATATACAACCTCCTTGCTCCTTCGCATTTCATTTTCATCTGCAGCCATCTGTAAAAGTTCTTCCCTGGCAAGTGCAATATCATATGGTCCAACAGGCATGATGAGTTTTGAAAGTATGGGTCCTATTTCAATCAGAATGATCATGAGAGATAATAAAAGGCTGGTCCACCAAACACTGCTTTCTTCATTGGAGAGATCAGACAAAGCTTTATTCTTCTCCAGGAAGCCCATATTGGCATTGGCAATACCGGCATAATCTCTACGGTTTTTTTCAAGATTATTTTTTGCATCAGCGAGGATACTGTCCTGAGTTTGTATTGACTTATCAAGTGCATTTAATTCAGGACTATATTGAACAAGTGCCTGTTGATAGGCATCCATTTTAAGACGCGTCAGTCTTTCAATACCTCTTAATCCACTTCCACCAGTTCCATCTGCTTCCTGAACATAAGCAGTTTGCATATTTCTTAAGGTATCTTCTATGGATAGCTTTCTTTGAGTGGCACGTTGTCTCTCAGCTTCTGCGGAAAACATCAGCAATTTATTTTCCATCTGCAACAGGCTGTCGTTGCGCTGGACTTTATAATGCAGGTTCTCCTGCATTTTTACTGCAATCTCTTTTTCAAAAATCTTCAACTCTAATGGACGTGCAATTGTAATTCCAATCAAAACCGCAAGAGCTATCCTTGGAACTGCCATCCAAATCTGTTTGCTTTTGCTCACGCCGTATTTGCGCATGGTAGAAACCAGGAAGCGATCAAAATTGAAAATGATAAGGCCCCATATAACGGCAAAGACTAAAGTCCATACCCAGTTTCCGAATACGCTGTATACAGCATAGCCGGAAGAAAGTGCAGCAAGAACAAATGTTGCAAGTAATACTCCACCGAGCCCGGCGTATTTTGTTTGTTCTGAAGGAAATTGTTTTAATAATTTTTGATGTGCGCCGGCACACCACCAAAGAAAATTACTATTAGATGCCGCAGGTTTTTTGGGACCAAAAGAATCATAGGAATACAGGCTCTCATCTCCCTTATGCAGGCGATCATAATGGGTCGTTGGCTCCATAATTTAAATTTTACCGTTTTAAAAAGGCATCAATCGCTAAATGAATTTCGCTACTTGCGAAAATGTGGTTGAAGTTGGAGACAATTGAAACGCAGATTGCCCGGTAAAATTATGGAAGCAACGTTAATTTTTGAAAAGATTAGTGAGGTATAACAATTATGTTGAATGTTATATGTTGCATTGTGAAAGAATAAAAGGGTAGGGATTATCCAAAATCATCTTTATTGATTAATATCACCCACTTTCACACTCCGTTGAATCTAAGTCAAACAAATGAGACTTACATAATTCAGCATCAACATACAACATTCAACATGTCAGAAAAACTACAGTTTAGTGATCACAACATCCTGAACAGTCCAAACTTTAGTATTCACTTCGAATACCTGTGAAAGTTTTTCGTTTTCGCTGGTAAGTGTAAATCTCAGTTTGAATGGATCTGTATCTAATTTTTCAAACTTGAATTTTTTAGAGAATTTCTTTTCTCTGAATTTTCCACCAAACAATTCAGTTCCATTTTCATCTGTAATGGAAACGTGTACATTTTCCTGTTTCAGATTATCGAATTCAACCTGGAAGACAGGCTGGTTGTCGACAGAACCGAGATATTTGATTTCTACAACACTTGCATTGGATTTATTTGAATCCTGTGCTTTTACTGATGTTACAATTCCCAACATTAAAACAGAAGCTAAAAAAATGTTTCTTGCTGAGGTTCCTGGTTTGCTTAAGGTTTGCTTTTTCATAATGAACAGTTTTAAAATTTGATTCACGGAGCAAACACAATCGATAGAGGCAAGCAAGATTAGATGGATGAATTATGAGGAGAGTCTTCATAGGTTTGTTTCATCCTGAGATCAAAAGTAGCATGCAAAAATGCCTCTTCACAAACATATAATTTGATCCTATCCCATGCCAAAACAAAAATCATTAGCCTGAAACCCGCGCCAGCAAAGGATTTCATCGAAACTAAATTACAATGACCAAACATTGAATCCGCAATTTTACCAAGTAGTAACACTTAAGTAGAAGGGCACGCTGATTTATTAAGATGGTGAAGATTTGTTAAGATTTGTTAAAATGAGATGAAGTTTTCTGGTAAATAAAAATCCTGATACATATTTCAATGATCATCTTTACGATCAAAACAAATATGCGTTCCTTCCCAAAAAGAATTATTTACTGCCAAGCTTTTTTATTTCTTTTTTCTTTTGAGGTGGAGGACGATCAACATATGATTCTTCTTCATACCATGGAATTGGAAAAAATTCTTCCATTGAAATCCATGGGAACTTTTTTTGTAAAATAAAAACAGTGCCTTTTGAAAAGACTGCATTGTTGGTAAGCAACAGCATTGCAGAAGCTAACAGGAATACCAGCCACCAGGCAAGTGGTTCGGCAAATATTCCCATGAAAGTATTTACTCTTGAAATGGAAGGGTTTAAAATAAAATAACGAATAGGGATTTTTGTTTTTTGATAATCCCAGCCATTGCGCATATATTCTTCCTTGTAAAATTTTCCATCGACCTCGTAACTTACTGTCATTGTATTAGGCTCATATGGTCTTACAACATTTCCGGTAACTTTTCTGCTGAATATCCATACAGAAAAGTATAGAAAGAGCCCAATAGCTATCAAACCATTCAAACCCAAAAACATTTTCAACTTACCGATTTTCATTAATTCAAAATAAAAAGAAAACACCGGATTCAGCCCCGGTGTTTCAAATTATTTCAAACAATTAAAATCTGTAGGCAAGGCCTACATCAAAAAGGTAATTTTTATTTGTATTACCACTCGCAAAGTTGAGGTTATAATTAGCCCCAGCCTTAACACTGAATTTTTGATTTACATTATAAAATCCGTCAATTCCAATGATACTCGTAAAATAACTTTCGGAACTTTTATTGGTTGTAGTTCCCATAGTATACTTGCTGGTAATATTGGAGAGGCCCACATACAAATGGGCATTTACTGAAAACGGATCAGAAAAAGACGCATGATCGCATGGGAAAAATGTTGGTCCTGCAACAAAATTGATTTTCGTATAATCATTATCATACTGCGAACCAAAAGTTACACCCAGATCACCGGTAATTCCCCAATGCTGTCCGAACATATGCGTATAGCTTGCATAACCACCAATGGTACTGAATCTTTCAGGATAGCTGTCTTCCAGGATCAACCTCGCACCTACAGAAAAATAATCAGGAAAATTGCATGGATCCAATCTGCCCTTCAAATCAAAAACATAATCACCAAATTCCCAATCACTAAATTTTGGTTCAAATTTTTGTGTGGCAGGATTAAAATATTCGCGGAATTTTATAGGTCCTTCTTCATCAAAATCATCAACATCTCTAAATCCCGCAACTGGTTTACCATCTTTAAAAAGAAGATCTACCATTTCAACTTCATAGTCATGATCATCATACATCGTGGCTTCCAGATAAGTTTGTTCTCCATTGCAATCATAATAAGTGATTTCCTCATACATGTAATCATCTGTATAAATTTCCTTGTACCGGTATTCACGTAAAACACCTCTCCCATCAAAAATCTTTTCTTCCTTAACCAGTTTATTTCCCATGAGTGTTCTGGTCAGTTCTGCTTTGCCATTATTACTGTAAGTATCATCCGGAACAGTCAAAGCTCCTGCAGTTTGGTTGCGTTCAGCCGTAAGACCTTTGATATATTCTGCCGCATCGAAATTTTGTATTTCATTATTAGCCGGAGGTATGTAAATGAATTTTGGCTCCCATTTCAATTCAAAAGTCTGGGGAAGATATTTATCTGATGCATCATCATACAGGTAAGCATACTTTTGACTGCCAATATTTGACCATTGATAACCCTGGACCTGGTTATTACCTTTCCAAACCTGTTCTAATGCAGCAATTGTTTCACCGGAAACATTAAAACTGGTTGATTGTATATAGGATGGTTGATTTTTCTCATCATAAAATATTTTGTCTATACGCTTATCAATCAGAGGATCATCATAATCATATGTAATAAATCTTGAATTGAGATGGTGTGTAACTGGATCAAATCTTAAAATTTCATTCATGTTATATACGCCCAATTCAGAAATTTTTTCTTTTGTAATTACATCAATAGTGGAAGATCTTCTTATGTCAAGTAATTTTCCCTGGGGATGGGCAGCTATTGAAATGAAAAATAGAATCCCCAAAAGGTAGCAGAGCCGCCTCTGACGAATTATAAGCTTTGGCATATAGTGTGGTTTTGATTCCTGGTGGACCAGGTGCTATCTAAGGTTAAGCAAATCAACACTGCCAAATTTATTCAGAGGGTATTGCAAATTGTACGTGACATGCCTGCATCAGGCTTTGACTTATTTCCTCACATTCAACTTATATCTAAGTATCATGTCGTCATTGTACAAAAGATGAAGCCACTCCACTTCCTTTCCATCAACTACGTAGCTATAGTAAATCTTATTGGATTCAATCGAAGGATTTAAAAATGCAGATGCTGGTGACATTGTGAGAATCGATGAATCAAAAAAAGGATCAGATGAAGTTTTCATATCCCTGTCAGCATTCCATGTTTCAAGTTCAATGCGAACTGTATCACCAATGGAAGCTTCTATCATTCCATTCCGTGGAAAGAATGAACTGATAGCATATTTGATATAGGATTTACATTTATAAGGAGAGAATTTAAATTCTCTTAATGCAGGAGGATTTTCCAGTAATGTCCATCTCAGATCTTCAGGATAGTGATCTGCAATAAAATCTTTCGGTGATGGCAGAAAATATGTTTCATCAGTTCTTTGAACAAACTCCTCACCATAGTTGACATAACCGCTTGCCCAGGTGACATCCAGTAAATACCACGCACTGTCTATCATTACTGCGTTCCATGTATGATTGGTACGGAACCTGTCAGATCTTGAATTATTGTTTTTTGCATACCCGGTAATTACTTCTGATTGTATGCCTGAATAATCACAAAGAGTTTTGAAAAGTTTGGCATAGCCATCACATACAGCATATCTTCTTTTCAATACTCTGTCTGCAGTCATTTCTGTTGCAGATTTCCAGACGGAAGATGTATCAACAGGTTCTGGTAGAAACTTGATGGTATGATATCTTCTGGTCGAACTCAAAACATTTGTGTTGTAGGAAATATGCTGGGTGATCCAACTAAATATAGCCCGTACTTTTTCAATCTCTGTTTGGTAGGGAGAAGTTAAACGAAAAGCAAGTGAATCAACTGAATTTGCTTCTATCTGACGCACCTTCCAGTCAATGATTCCAAAATTTTTTGTTTTGATTTGAGCAAGAGAGATCTGAAAGCTCAAAACAGAAAATAACAGTAAAATGATTATCTGCTTAGAATGGTCAATTCTATTGAAATAGCTTTGTCCTGAAAAGATTTTATAAGCTTTGAATATAAACATTGGCGCAAGACTCAACGATAAGCAAGGAATGCAAACTTTAGCTACTATAATTTACAAAAAATTAAATGAAAATATAAAAGCCACCAGGTATACCCGGTGGCCATTCAGATATTTTGATGGAGCAACCCGGTTAGGCGAAACTAACCGAAGGTTTCCATGAATATTCTGTAGATGTCATGAATACCTCCTTTCCTTTGGTGAAACCTAAAGATAAGACGAAATCTACATGCATGAGCTCATTTTACATTCATAAATGCTTTTTTTACAGTTCGTTAGGAAATATAATAGATGAATGGTAGCAGCGTTTAGATATTGAGAGTATTTTGTAAATCTATCAGGAACTGAACCGTATGAATGAACAACTATTTTACGCAACTGTAAACCAGCGATCAAGGGAACTTAATTTAAATCCCCTGCTGGTATTGTCTGGCATTGAAGGCCTGTATACTTTCCGTGATGTAAAGATCAATGCCATCAATTATGACTTTCTGGATAGCCTGATCCTTACCATATTCGCACTGCGTATCGGAGACCAGTTCCATAACATGGCTGAAGAAAATCTTAATAGTTCAAACTTAAGAACACGTGATGCGGCTGTTCAGGAATTAAAAGTTTTGACACATGCAGAAATTGAAAATTCTGCAAATCCATATTTACAATCCTTTGCTCATTTGCTGAATGGCAAAAGTCCTGTCAGAAAATACCATGAAAAAGCATTGGAAGTTGCAGCGCTGGAAATAAAAAAAGCCCAAACCATTTTTGGCAACGACAGTATAGGAATCATTATGCTGGCGATTTGTAAAGACGACGAAAAGAATCACCTGGGACTGGCATCTATGTTTGCGTGAGAAAAGCTGTTAGCTGTTAGCCGGGGGCTCATCAATCTGTTCTTCCTGATCGTTTCTACCCATAGAACCTTGTCCTGAAGCATTCGTATTTTTAACTTCGGTCTGGTTTGAAGAAATTTCTTCCTGAGGTGTTTTTTTATCTGCTCCCTCATTCTTTCCCCTGTCTATATTTTCACTGGAGCTGAAATCTTTCTTGGCCATGATGATATGTTTAAGTAATACTATTCCTGAGGATCGAAGTTCAATTTTTAAACGTAAAGAACGCAATGAAAAGCAAAGTATATGCAAAGAACTTTCGGAATTTTACGAACCCTTTGCACTCCTCTGCGTTCTTTGAGTTTAAATAGTAAGTTAACTTTTTGCAGCTTGTAGCTAACAGCTAATAGCTTCTCTCTAATTCACACTCATCTGCATCTCGTGTTCATGCACCTGTTTCAAAGGTAATACGATAATAAATTTTGCTCCTTCATTTTCAGCACTTTCGGCACTAATGATGCCATTGTGTTTTTCAATGATTTTTTTAGTGATAGCCAATCCAATTCCGGTACCATCATATTTTTCACGAGGATGCAAACGCTGAAAGATGGTAAAGATTTTATCTGAATACTGATTGTCGAATCCAATGCCGTTATCTTTTATTGTGATCATGCAATACTCACCATCTTCTGAAGGACTGGCATCAAATGCACAACGATCTACTTTTTCACCTTTGATCCTGATCCTTGGTTTTTCATCCTTCTTTGAAAACTTGAGCGAGTTACTGATGATGTTCTGAAAAACCTGTCTCAACTGCCCGCTGATAACATCTGCTTTTGGAAGATCAGTCACTTCAATTATCGCATGTTTTTCACTGATCGATAATTCAAGATCACTCATTACTTCATCAACTATGCGGTTGAGACTTGAATATTCAAAATGGCTATTTACCGACAGTCTTGTGAAAGTCAATAGATCATTAATCAATTTGGTCATTCTTGCAGATGCATTGATGATTCGATCCATATATTCACCTGCACCATCCATATTAGCCAGGTACCTGTCCTTGATCAGATTACTAAACATATGGATCTTACGAAGAGGCTCTTTCAGATCATGAGAAGCAACAGATGCAAATTGCAATAATTCATTATTACTGGCTTCAAGTTCCACATTGGTCTTTTGTAATTCTTCAGTTCTTTCTTTTACTTTTTGCTCCAGGATATCGCTGGCCATTTTCTGATCGTGTATATCCGTACAGGTTCCAAACCATTTTTCTATCGACCCTTTTTTGTTGCGAAGCGGAATTGCCCTGGCAAGAAACCACCTGTATTCCCCATCATGCCTTCTCATCCTGTATTCGATCTCATAAGTTTCACCAGTACGTAAACTATGATCCCAGACAGACCATGTTCTTTCCATATCATCAGGATGTAATACCAGTGACCAGCCCTTGTCCTTGGTTTGTTCATAAGTCAACCCGGTATAATCATACCAGCGTTTATTAAAGAAATCATGATAACCATCCGGTTTTGTTGCCCAAACCATTTGAGGCATAAAATCAGTAACGAACTTAAATTCTTCCACACCCTTGGTTAATTTGTCTGTCCTTTCCAAAACTTTTTCTTCAAGGGCAATATTTAAATTCTGATAGTTCTCTTTGACTTTTACCAGTTCATTATAATTTTCCGCAAATTTTTCTTCTGCTAATTTTTTCTCATTGATATTGGTGAGTGTGATTACAAGTCCATCAGGCATTTGGGTTGCAGTAATTTCATACCATTGCATGACACCATCTTTTACCAATTGCAATTCCTTTCTGAATGGATGGCCATCTTTTACTACCTGTACAAGTTTTTCAAAAATTCCTTTCCTGAGTAATTCAGGATATTTTTCTTTTAGAGATTTACCTATGTACTCATCATTTTGTTTTTGTAAGAACTTATCAGCTTCATTATTCGCCGCTATCCATTTGAAATCCACAACTTCTTTTTCCTGGTTGTAAATTGTTTTGAAAGCCATGATCACACTGATGGATGAATTGAATACTGCTTTAATGATGTTATCCAACTCTTTCATCCTGGAAATATCTATGAAAGTAATTACAGCTCCGTCCACGCGTTTATCCTGGCGGATATAAGGCAGCACACGCATAAGACCGATAGTTCCGTTACTTAGTATTACTTCCTTCTCCACCATATTTTCTGTTCTGAGAGCAGTTTTAATATCCTGGAGTAAAGTGTTATTTAAAATATTAGTGGATATATGATCAATCGGACGACCGATATCAGTTTCAATGACATTGATCATTTTTACTGCAACAGGATTAAACTTGCGGATACGCATATCACTATCCACAAAAACCTGTGCAAGCTCAGTACTTCTGAAATAATTGTTCAGATCATCATTCAGTTCGATCAATTCCTTGATACGTAACTGGTGTTCTGTATTGAGTGTGTGAAGTTCTTCATTAAGCGATTGCAATTCCTCATTCGAGCTTTGCAATTCTTCATTGGCAGATAAAAGTTCTTCGTTGCTCGATTGTAATTCTTCATTCGCAGTTTCAAGGCTTTCAATAGCCATCTGCAGACTTGCCCGCGTATCTTTTAGTTCATCTTCCAGTTCAGAAATATAGGTTACCGAATCCTCAGCGCTGTGAGGTGTGAATTCTGATGAATTTCTGATCAATGGCAGTTCATAGCTTTCTCCAAACACTACCATCATGTATTGATCACGCGTGGATGGCCTTACAAAAATATTGATGTTCTTATCCTTATCACCAATCTTAATTCTGATATTATGGAGTGTTACTTTAGTATTTTCCTTTTGCGATTTTCGTATCGCTGCATTCAGTGCCAATGAAAATTCATTGTTCACCATTTTGAGCAATTGCAGGTTTGCAATCCGGTCGGGTAATGAAAGGTATTTTTTGAAATCGCCAACAGCTTCCTTTACTTCAAGATTCTTGTCCACATAAAGTGCAGCAAAACCATATTCTTCTGTAAGTAAGGTTTTGAAATCTTCACCCAATTCCTTTGCTGTGATATTTTCTTTTGATAAAAACTTTACTTCCTTGTTGGCTTTCAAACCATGTGTGGAAGGAAAACGATCAGGATTATACCTGTTATCATTTGAGATTTTCCTGTAGATCTTCCATTTACCATCTATCTCTTCAAAACCTTCTCTCACAGAAGCAGGAATTTCACTCGGACCAAGGAACATAAATCCACCTGTATTCAAAGAAAACTGTATGGTAGATAAAACTTTGCGCTGCAAAATTGCATTCATGTAGATCAGCATATTCCGGCAGCTGATCAGATCATTTTTAATAAAGGGAGGATCTTTTAAAACATTATGTCGTGCAAATACAATTTGTTTTCTGATGGCGGGATGAATATGCACATTAGGTCCCTGCTTTGTAAAATATCTTTGTGCAAGATCTTCTTCCATTTCCGAAATACTTGCTGCCGGGTAAACACCCTTAGATGCAAATTCAATTGCATCCAGGTCAATATCTGTGGCAAAGATTTTTACTTCAAGTGAAATTTTACTGGTCTGAATGAGATCATCAATCATGATAGCCATACTATAGGCTTCTTCACCGGTACTGCAGGCAGTTACCCATATCTTCAAAACATCATGATCGTGCTTTGAACGAATAATACCTGGCAGGATCTCATTGCGTATTACATCGAATGCGGCCTTATCCCTGAAAAACTTTGTTACACCTATAAGAAATTCCTTTCCCAGGATTTTACATTCTTCTGGTTCAACTCTAAGAAAGTCTACATACTCACTGAATTTATTATACCCAAGCTGCGACATTCTTCTTCCGATCCGGCGAAGAATGGTTGGTGTTTTATAATTGTAAAAATCATACTGACAATGTTTGTCAATAAGTTTCAGTACTTCGGGTAATAATGATTCATCCGGCATGCCCTCTTGAGCTATCCGAATGGGTCTTTCATTGATGTAGTTGAAAATTTCTTCCGGCATTAATTCCGGAGTTAGAATATAATCTGCATAACCACTGGCAATTGCACTATTAGGCATACCATCGAATTTGGCAGACAGTGGATCCTGAACCAGAACTACACCACCCTCATTTTGTATGGCCATGATACCTTTGGTTCCATCTGTTCCGGTGCCGGAAAGTATTACTGCAATAGCCTTGCTTCCCTGGTCTTCAGCCAGTGAACGCAGAAAGGTATCAATCGCCGTATTTGGCATCCTTTCGAAATTCTTTTCACTTAATTGCAGCTTTCCTTCAGAAATGGTGAGCAATTTATCGTTGGGGATGACATAAACATTATCCTTTTCAACCTGTAAATCATGTTTGGCTTCAAGCACCTTCATGTTGGTATGCCTGCCAACAAGTTCAACAAGTAAACTTTTATAATCCGGTGAAAGGTGTTGAATGATGACAAATGAAAAATTGCCATTGGAAGGCATATTGTCAAAAAATTCATGAATTGCTTCAAGCCCGCCGGCTGATGCTCCGATAGCAACAATAAAATGTTCACTATCAGTTAAAGAAGTGCTCCTGGTCATTCCTGGTTTCGATAGCAAGGGTGGTTGCTAAGTTTTCTATTAATAATTAAGTAGCTGGCCTGTTAAGGTGGTAGCGTGACCAGTTACTTCGTCTGGTGGTTAGCTCCGGACTTAAATAAAAATAAGGAAGATGTTTCAAATGAAGACCTAAAAGCATGGTTTGTTTTCAATTGACGAGGATGGTTGAGGGAGGAGGAGCTGAGTGATTGGGTTGATAGGGTTGATAAAGGTATTAATGAAATTTCCGATTATCCTTTATCAACCATATCAACCTTATCACCTTTATCAACCTTATCAACCCTATCAACCCTATCAACCTTATCAACTTTCCCCCAAACACCCCATCTTTGTTTTATGAGTTCAGAAAACACTTCAATGAAAGACCTGGTAAAAAAACTGAATCAACACCTTGAAAAAATATATGAAGGTGGTGGTCAAAAAGCGATTGCAAAACAAAAAGAAAAGAACAAACTCACCGCAAGGGAAAGGATCAATTACCTCATCGATTCGGAAACTGATTTCCTTGAGATCGGGGCATTTGCGGGATATGAAATGTATGAGGAACAGGGTGGATGTCCTGCTGGCGGTACAGTTGCCGGTATCGGCTATGTGAGTGGCCGGCAATGCATAATTGTTGCCAACGATCAGACCGTAAAAGCAGGTGCCTGGTTTCCCATTACCGGTAAGAAAAATTTGCGCATGCAGGAAATTGCTATGCAAAATCACCTACCCATCATCTACCTGGTTGATAGTGCCGGAGTCTTTCTTCCCATGCAGGATGAAATTTTTCCCGACAAAGAGCATTTCGGAAGAATATTCTATAACAATGCACAAATGAGTGCCAAAGGCATTATTCAGATTGCAGCTGTAATGGGTGCGTGTGTTGCGGGTGGTGCCTACT
>JGI24806J26614_1000393_pt1 | contig 12962 bp, 14 predicted proteins | sample Kansoi200umMDA_FD_26614 | JGI IMG/M metagenome (IMG submission 26614)
CGATATACTAGATATAAAAAATGAACATCTTTTAAGTAGGGTGAAAAATCTATATGAAAATGCGCAGACTATTACTATTATTATGCATCGTATTAATTGCACGTGCTGATGAAGTTGGCCCAGTAGATACATCAAATCTTGTTTTATTAGACCAAATAGAAGTGGTGATTTGTGGTCAGGAAGATGTAGAGATTATTACTAAATCTGATATTGATCGCCCAAGTCTTGGTGGTGGTTTTCGCACCAAAGATGAAATTGTGTTTGAACGTGAAGTTTTGTTAGATGCAAAAAAACATCATCTTCCGCAAGATGATGAAGCTATTGATGCATATATAGCGCAAATTCAACGTGAGCATAATTTGTCAGAAAAAGAAGTAGAAGAAATATTCACCTCTGCAGGATATACGGTAGAAGAAGGGCGTGAGCAATTGCAGGTTATGCAAACGGTTAATACCATGCTCGATGTAAAAATTAGATCCAATTTAATTATTCCGCGCAGAGATGTTGAAGAGTATTATAGAAATCATCCATCAGTGATAGAGGCAACATATACATTAGAGCGTGCATTTGTGCCACAGCATAAAAAAATGTCATCAGATGCGCAATATAAGGTTTTAGTAAAATATGCGCAAACTGGTAAGGGTGCTTCTGGTATTGTGTGGGGTGATGCATTTACTATTAATCATTCTGATATTGCGGAAAGTAAACATTTTATTTATACCATGGAGCCAGGCAATGTTTCATTGCCGCAAGCAATTTCAGGTGGTTTTGAGATGTTTAGGTTGGTAGAAAAAACACCAGAAACAGTAAAAAGTTTAGAAGATTCATATCGTGAGATTGTTGATATTTTACGTCGACCAAAGTATGAAGAGTTGATGGAAAAGTATCGTGAAGCTTTGCTTAAAAATGTATCCATTATTTATCTATAGTGTATTGCTGTATTCATAATGTCATCGAGTGCAGGGTCATTTGTTGTAATTATTTCTGATGCTGGTATCACCGGAATTGGCTCTATTAATGGTATTTGTGGTCGCGGCATATACGGTGAATAATAAAAGAATGGCCGTTGTAAGCGAAGTAAAATTTTTAATCCAAACCATATACCAAAAACAGGCGGCACCCACCAGTATTTCTTAAGCCATGCTCTCCAACCAATTGATGAATGAAATTCATATTTTTCTAAAAATGGTGGTAATTCCACAATAAGCATATCTATTGCATTTAATACTTCTGCTATGGGCAATTGGCTAATAGTGTTACTTACTATGATGATAGTTTCAAGCGTTGTTTTTTTTAATGTATGGGAGTTGTGTTCACATTCATGGAAAAGAATCTGTTTGTAAACGATAAAAATAAGTAAAAAAAATTCATGAAAAAACAGCTTATCTTGCAGTAAGTGGTAGTTTTTTACTTCTTGAAAAAGGAGTAGTAATGGTTTAAGTGATCCAGTTTGGAGCATTTTTTGTAAGCAAGATTTTGTTGTTGGGTGAAAAAAAGTTACTGAGTCAATTTGTATGCTGTCATCTTCTGTGATGATGTTGCAATTAATACGATGCATAATAATAGTAATAGTCTGCGCATTTTCATATAGATTTTTCACCCTACTTAAAAGATGTTCATTTTTTATATCTAGTATATCGTATTTATGAAAAATGGGGAGCAAATGCTCCCCACTTTTTATTGCACATTCATTATACTATTTATGCAAGTCGTTTTTCTGCTACTTCTTTTTTATCTGCTGCCTGAGCAAACGCGCCACCAGCTGCCGGCATTTCTGCTTGTTCTGATTGTTTAAAGTAGTCTTCGATCACTTCAATTGCATATTCTTTACGCAATGCATCAATTTCTTTTTGCAACAACTCAACACGTTTATTCACTTCCAATTCTTGTTGCAACTTAGCTTTAATTTGTTCATATGGAACATACTTAGCTTCTTCTTTAGCAGTAGCATTTACAACCCAGAATTTTCCATTAACGTCAAACATTTCAATACTTGGAACTGTTTTAATAGCAGCAATCTTATCGCGTAGTAATTCATCAATACCAATGCTTTGACCATTCACCAATTTGAAGTCTTTAATTTTTGCATTAAGACCATCATCTTGCGCTACTTTCTTAAATCCACCTGGCGCTGATTTTGCCCTTGCAATAAATGCTCGTGCTGCTGCTCCATCTGCAAATTCAATACCTGCTGCCATAACACCACCTGGTGACGTCATAATGCCGCGCAACTGATTTTTATGTGCATCATAGAATGCCTTAACTTCATCATCAGTAATGGTAACTTTCTTGATTTCATTAAAATAACGAGCATTTAACATATGCTTCATTGCTTCACACAGTTCTTGCAGTTCAATCTTATAACCTTCTGTCTGATCAATTCCTTGTGTTGCTACATATTCATCAGCAATTTTTTGACCAATCAAACCTTCTAAGAAATCACGGTCAAATGCCTTAGGATCCATAAATGCTAACGCCTGCCTCATTTGAGGATTTGCTTTAAGAAATTTTTCTTTTTCTTTTTCCAAACTATGCGTAGTAATTACAGGCATTCCCTTCATTGTCACCAATACTTCACCCGTCATTGCTTGCCCAGCCGATCTGCTGTCTGCAGCTTGCTCGCTACTACCTCTGAACCAATCAAGCAATGCACAACCTGGCAAAAAAGAAAGTGTTACAAAAACACCGGCCACCAACATCTTTTTATGAGTTTTTTTATTCATATCTACCCTTTATATTGTAATTTAGTGTATACAGTAATAATAATTCCTATCCTACCACAGAATCGGCATTTTACAATGCTAGACTTAGAGAATAAAAAAGAATAAAAAATATCTTTTATTTATCTTTAACACGCGTTAGAATGTCCTCAAAATTGGCTCTTAAACAAAAAGGAGATTATACGCAACACAAATACCTTCATATCGGCTCATGGACAAAAAAGATGTGCGATATTAGTTATATAAAAAGGAATTTGCTATGAAAAAAAATATCTTAATTGTGAGATCATTACTCATTCTTCCATTAATCACTCCCTGCCTTATTTTGAGCATGGAACCTGCTGAAAAATCGGCACCTCAATCAGCCACCAAAAGACAACCGCAAGACCTACTTAATCAACTTTCTTGGTCTATAATAGGAAGACGAGCGCAACTAGATGAAAACCACTCCATAGAAGCAATGGGAAAAAAAACACCTACAAATGACAATTATTCCAATACGAGAACCCCTGCTAATTTCCCTATTGTTATAAGTGAAACTGAAACCATAAATCTACCGCCACTACCAAAAAAACCAAAACTCCAAAGCACTTCAACACCAACTGCTGAAACAACTCATTCATTATCATTGGTATCAAAGAACGTGGTTCTACTGAATCAACTTATAGCTGAAGTTCTCGCCGATATTAAACAAACACCTCTAACCATTGAGGAACCGGAAATCCTTGTAGAACAAACATTTGACCCAATGCAAATAGCACATGAAAAAAAAGCTTTTTTTAAAGAATTACATAGCGAGCTATTAAACAACGGTAAAAAACTTAAAGCAACTCCTGAAATTGCACAAGCTACTGAATCAGCTCCTGTTGAAAATTGGGTAGCAGGCTACCAAATTTGGATAGAAAAATACCAAGATACAACAAAAGCCATCGTAGCAAACACAGTAACTCTAAAACCAGTATCTATTGATACTCCAGACATGACACAATCAATGGTGGCACTACCAATCCCAACAAAAACAGGTTTTGAAGGCCGATTATATGCAGCTAGTTTTGTTAAAAAACCACATACTCTTATCCATGATGCGTTAATTGATGGAACGTTTGATCCACACAATGAAACTCATGTTGAATATCTAGAACAAGCTCTTGATTTTTACGTTAATACAAACAATATTGAGCGCCTCACGGCAATGTTAGAAATTTGCCAACACCACCTTGGAAAACTCGATATAAATGAAAAAATTGCCCGTAAAGTACATAACTTCTTAGAACTCACTGCTGCTCAACGAGAAATAGAAACAAAAGATATTTTAGAAAAAAAATATACACAATTTGTTGCAACACAGAATGCTCTTATTATAGCTCTCCAAGAAGAAGTAGCTAAACGAACCAAAGAATTGCATGATAAGTTCCATCAACATGCAACAGATTGCGATAACACTCTTGCAGCACAAGCTGATTACATCAGATCCCTCAAAAGCGGTACTGCCAATGTTCATGGAATCAAGCCGCAATTAAAGCGTGCAAAAAATGAACCTTGTTCAGATAAAATAAACTGTCTATCGTCAACATATAATAAAGTGTATATGACACAAGCAGACGTGGATAATGTTTATACTAACCAGCATATTTTAGGAAAAATAGGATTAATATCTAACACAATTAATTTATACGATAACACGAGAGATAATTTAGATCACATAGACACAATACAAAAAGCAACAGAAACAATTAAGTTACTTACGCAATAAACAATGAATCCGCAGGCCAGGTAAAAAACCTGGCCTCTTTCATAAGGAAACACAGTGTATAAAAATATTTCACTCGCTCACTCATTATTATTGTTATTATTCTTTATTCCATCAGCTTTATTGAGTATGGAGGAAAATCCTTTAGAACAATCAGTCATAATGCCGGAAGAAAAAGGATTAGGTTTTCTCAACATGGTCTTGTATTTGGCAAGCAATGATGAACAAGTTCTGAATGCCGTTATTTATGATCTCGAAACTGGCAGATTTGATGCTACCAATGGTTCAAAGATTAAACTGTTCAACGAAGCATTTAAAACAGCCTGCCAAAAAAAAGATAAAAACAAGGCTGCTGAAATTCTCCTTTATATAGCTGAATTATGTAATAAAAATGAAAAATATGCATCAATAAGAGTAATTGACAACAGCGTAGCACAGCAAGGTTGTGAAATAGTAAGTCAATTCTATTTATCAGAACTAGAACTTGCGCAAAAAGAACAATTAGAACGTGAACAATGGAATCGGCAAAAGACAACAATTCTTAATTACGTACAAAGAATTCATGAAGCAGTAAGTATCTACGATGAGGCTATGAAAAATAAACATCATGATTCCGAAGATGTAACAAAAAAGGTCAAATCATTTAAATTACTTAATAGAACAATAAGAAACCCTATCGATGACTTACTCGCTAACAATCAGCTACAAGAACCAAAAACTACCGTATTATCTCCAATAAAAAAGCAAAAACCAGACGAATTAATTTCAGTAATAACCAACCTCAATCAAACAATAGGAGACATCGGACCTAAACAAAAAATAATTCTGGCATTAAAAGATCAAAAATAATTAAAAAAAAGGATTTTTCATGTACAAAAATATTTCAATCACTCACTCACTACTGTTACTTCCATTACTCACGTGCCCAGCTCTATTGAGCAGCGAAAGACCGTTCAATCCAATGGAACAATCTCTCTACATCCCAGCACCAACTGAAAAAGGCTATGGTACAATTGAAACTGTCTATAGTTGGGTCAAAGACAAAGAAGACATCGTCCTTTATAATTTATCCAACAAAGGTTATTTTAAAACTAGCAATGAAGACCACCGCGCGGATTTAAACACCGTAGTACAAAATTTTGTTACAACAAATCAACCTAAAAAACTTTGTGAGTTGCTCGCTGCCGGCAGAAAAAATTATGTTGGGGAAATAAAAATCGAGGATAAAGAGGCTCTTGCAGCTCACGATTTTCTTACAAAACACAAAAAAGAAAAAATGGAGTCATTGGAGCAAAAAGTAGCAGCTGAAAATAAACTACCTATAGATGAGCTAACCAAAACAGTTGATGAGTTCAAAAAATCTGTTCTTGCGCAAATAGTTGTTATAAGAAGTCAACTTAGTCCGAAAGTAAAACAAAGCAACGCCGTTACTACAGAAGATGGCAAACAAATAAGAGCTCTCAAAACAGGTCTTGTTGATCTCCATCATGCAAGTAACCTTGTACACAAAAAACGTCAACTACAAGATGGTTATTGTTCAGATACAGAACAAGATACAAATGATGTTGAAAAAACTTATTCTGATGAAAATATTGCACAAAAAGCAAAAGATTTATACACAATGAAAGAGATGGAAACCAGAGCATCTAGTCTGCAATCAAGAAAAGTCGATCGACTATTAACATATTTAACAAGTATCGAAGAAGAACTCGAAAAACTTCAAAAAACCACCCAAACAATGACCGAATCTAAATAAGCATTTATCTACTAAAAAAGGCCAGAGTAAAAATCTGGCCTTGTTTTATATAACTCTACAAACAACTACTACGGTAATTTTTTTTGGCTTTAAAGCTAACAATGCTTTTGCTGCAGAACGCAGTGTTGAACCGGTTGTCATTAAATCATCAACTAATAAAATATGTTTACCTGCATACCGATGTGCATGCTTGGCGTTAAGCACAAACGCTTGCTTAAGATTTTCCACACGTGATGAAGAACTTAATGTTGATTGAAAGGCTGTCTTTTTTACCCTTTTGAGCAGATGACACAGCGGCACATTTTTTTTCTTTTGGAGCACTCGTGCAATTTCATGCGCTTGATTAAATCCACGCCACGCGTAACGCGTCCAATGTAATGGAATAGGTACAATCACCTCATAATCAAGGTGCTGCAATGGCAGATATTCCCACAATAACTGCCCCATCTGATAACTCGCAAGCAAATCTGACCAACCTTTTGATAAAATTAATTTTTTAAGAGGATCTTTATAATCTGAAATAGCAAACACCGTCATAGCAAAACTTGGCGTTACATCTATCTGTTTGGAAACTATAGGGAAAATTTTATACTTGCAATCACCGCAAAAAATAGCTGTTGAAGACAAAAACTTTTTGCAGTATGCACAAAGAGATGGCATGAAGTATCTACGCGCTTGATCCTTCAACAAGTTCAGGATGAGCGCGATATAAGAATATAATTTAATCACTAAAAGCATATCTAGAAATCCAATTAATCTTCAAAATTCGCAGTCTTCTTCCGCTCACCCTGAGTGCCCCGTTAGGGGTGTATCGAAGGGATACCAAAAAAGTAACAGGCCAACACCCATCACAATTGCCACATCAGCTATATTAAATACAGGCCATGACATTGTTCCATAAGAAAGTAAGACAAAATCAACCACACCGCCATATACAGCGCGATCAATAAGATTAGAAACTGATCCTGCAATAATAAGAGTTTCTGCGATGACTGAAGCACCACGCGCATAATTATAATACGCATGCCAACACACTGCTGCCGTAACCATTGCTATCATTAATGAAACAACAACAAAACCAACATTACTTGAAAAATTGAGCATGCTCCATGAAATGCCACGGTTGAATACCACATCAAACGATAAAAATGAATTAATTTTGTATGCAAAATCAGAACACCAGGTAAGCGCTGCCCATTTGGTTGCGCGGTCGATGATGAAAATGATTGCTGCTATGACAAAATATTTCATTATCTTATCACCGCACCCTGCTGCTGCAGCTGAGCAACAACACGATTCATTATTCCCTCTACCTCATCAGCAACAAGTGTTTTTTCTTTATCACACATCTCAACATGGAATGTCATTGCTTTTTGATCTTTCCATTCAGGCTTAGCAAAAAAATCAATCAACGTAACTGCTTCAATGCGCTTATCAATAGCTTTAATATCTTTTATTAATGTATCAGTTGTTACCATTGCAGAAATTAACATACTCACATCCCGACGCACGGATGGATATTTTGATAATGATTCAAAACGCACCGCCGGTCTCTTGTATTCAAGAAGATAATCGGCATTAATTTCAAAAATAAATGCAGTTCCACCTGCAGGCGAATGTGCATTAACCACCGCATCATCAACCATACCTGCTATACCAATGCGTTCATTATTATGCATAAGAACTGCTGTTTGATGTGATGAACACCATGGCAAGTCAGTGCCATTATGAGGAGCCCAGACAACATCCATATGCAACTCATCAAACATACGAGTAAGCAATGCTTTGCCAACATAAAAATCGATTTCTGAAGATGCATCATAGAATATGCCACTCACTGACTTTTGTTCAATAATATCTTCACCACGCATATGCCACACACGTCCCCATTCATAAAAACGTAACTGGGAATGATGTACACTGTTTTCACCAACAGCTTTAAGTAGATGTGGCTGTAACGTGGTAACAAGACGCGTATAATTTTCAGAAATAGGATTTTTTATTGCAACAAAATCAGTTGGCTGCCATGCAAGTTCACGCAATACTGATTCATCAAAAAAAGAATACCCATATAACTCATGCATCATTAAGCCATAACTGAAAAAACTTTTTATCGCACGAGTAGTATAGGTTTTGCGTAAATCAGAAGGACGCAATTGCAATGAAGGCATCACGCGTGGCAATGTATCATACCCAACATAGCGGCCAATCTCTTCTACAATGTCCTCAGGAATTTTAACATCTTTAGTCGCCCTAAAAGAAGGAACCGTGATAGTGTATACAATTGCATCATTTTCAACCCCTTGCACCACCTCAAAAGCAATTTTTTCTAAAATGGTAGCAATACGCTCTGGCTTAATAATAATACCAAGACGTGATTCAATAAATGCATGTTGTACCGTAATAACTTTTTGTTGCGGCAATGCACCCAATGATACAATATGTGCGTCTGCTTTATATGCCACGCCTGCTCTATCAAGTAAAAAAAGAAACCGCTTCAACGCATCAACATTCTGATGAGGATCAAGACTTTTTTCAAAACGCATAGAGGCTTCAGTTCTCTTTTTATGACGTGCTGATGTTCGTCTGATTGTTATTGCATCAAAGTGAGCTGATTCCAATAATACTGATTTTGTTTGCGCACTAATACCCGTAGATGCGCCACCCATAATCCCCGCAAGAGAAATCGCTTTGCTACCATCAGCAATAACAACATCATCTGATGTTAATTCAACCGTTTCTCCATCCAGCAACAATAATTTTTCTTTAGCTTTTGCATGATCAATAGTGATTTTTTTAGAAGATAACACATCAGCATCAAATGCATGCATTGGTTGCCCAAGGTCAAGCATCACATAATTTGTTGCATCAACAAACATATTAATAGATCTGCTATCAAGACGGCTTAATCTCACTACCATACTCAATTGCGATGCTCGTGAGGTAATTGATGAAAGATATAATGCCGCAAAGCGGCTACACGCATTTGTTTCAATAGCAATAGTAAATGGCTCTTGCCCATCGGACGCTGCATTTAAATCATGCGCAGCAACATCTTTTTGTGTAGTAAATTCAGCAAGCGGTCGCAACTGCAAATCAAACATCGCTGCAATTTCACGAGCAATGCCACGATGTCCCCATAAATCAGGACGGCTGTTAATTGATTTATTATCAACCTCTATAACATAATCTTCCAATTCTACTGCAGACTTCCACCCCCCCCGCACGCATATTATCCGGAACATCAAGCATAGGTAACAGCATTTCTTTTACACCACCTAGTGTAACCGATGTAGCCCATTTTTGAGAGGTACCCGCATCAACTGCCATAAACAACCCACCAACAACTGCGTCGGAACGTGCTGGTAAATTGTATTGTTTATTACGTTCTTTTGAATGAACCTTGACGCCATCGGCAGCAACTGCAACCACTTCAACCAGCGTAAGATCGTCAGTATTAAGGGTAACTTTTTTCCAACCTTCAATTTCCGCTGTTGTTTTTATAAATGTATCCACCAGCTGTGCGATATCTATGCGTGATAATTCACCTTTAATGTGATCAAAAATCCAATTCAATGATATTTTCATCGTACGGTACTCTTTTTAAAATAACCAAATATATATCTAGAATAGCTCAAATAGCAGATCTTTCAATTAATCACCACAATCAAGGCATGATTGCATTATATCGAACACAATAAAACCATTACAATTAAGCAAATATTGACATATATTTTCTATTTGATATTCTATAATAATCACTTCTGACGCGATTTACAAAGTTTTTAGGGGAAACAATGTATAAAACAAGTTTAATGAAATTTTTTATCGCCATCTTCCTGTGTATAAGCTTCAATACAAGCAAATGCATGCTGAGCACATTTACATACGAACCATATTCTCAACAACCAGATCTTAAAACAGATATACACAGAACTGATGTGGAAAGATGGGTCAAATTTTCTGAAAGAGGACAATTACGACCTATCAGAGATATTACTATAGTCAGAGAGTCAACAGCACAAGAACAAGAAAGAAGATGCTTTGACTATGCAATTAACCAAGTAATAGACGACATTCCACCTTTAATGATGTATAAAAAACAAAACAAGCAAAATAAACAAAAATCAACGATCACTATAGAAAAATATTTTGAACCAACACTCGCTCCACACAACAAGGACCTTGTGTTATACACCGATAACAAAAACAGCTATATTATTAATCATGCTGCTTCTGTCTTTGATAAAGATAACAATACTTTTGAATCAATATTCGGAAGTTCCAAAAAAATTGTACACCATCAACCATTTGCGGTACCACTTTCTTACGGCAAAACATACAGTTACTGGACCTTGAAACAAGAGTATAAAGATAACAAAGAAAACTTAAGAAAAACTATTCGTAATGATGCTGAAGCATTTGACAATGACGAACCATCCTACAAAAAAATAAAATATTCCTCATTATTATAAAAAAACAAACATAACTATGCACAAATTCTATTTAACCAAATTTCTTTTTATTGCTTCTGTATGCACAACCCCGATATGGGGATCATCTCGTTGCATGGAGCCTGAAAACAGACAGAATATTGTTCCGTTACGGATTATACCCCTAACACAGCCAAATGATCCTGTTCTCACTAACAAAAGAAAAAATTGTATCCATAATGAACAAGTATTCACGCTATTTCCCCATAACGTTCTCTTAGAAAAAGCACCAAAAGGAGCACGCCCCGGCGCATGCTATAATGTTGCCATGAAGGAATGTTTAGGATTATCACCAACACAATTCCAGCACATAGAACAATCCATTGTTGGACTGAGCGATTGGGTTACCATTATTGGCATGCCACATACATTTTTTGATCAAAAACAAAATCCTCAACCAGGATATTTAACAACCTATACACATAGAAACAATCATAACATCAAACACTTTGGCACAGTAGCTCAAAATGTAAACAGAATTAAATCAAAACTGGGCACTTCAAAATATACGGCTGAACATAATTATTGGGATCTACCAAATTGGGGTGATGTTATACGTTTTTGGAAACTCAAAAAAATCTATCGTGATCAAAACGGCAAAAATCAATTATTTGCTAAAATTATGGACATTATTCAAAATTCTGAAAGAATGCGACAGCTATTACAAGATGCTCAAAAAACATTATTTGCTGTGGCTGCTAACAAACAATGTGATACTTACTTCAGTAAAATCGACTGGAAAGAACCATTCCATTTAATTAAAGGCGTAATGGGACTCAAAATTGATGCTCTCGATGAAAACGGAGAAACAGCTCTCATGCTTGCATCAAAAACAGGAAATTTATATCTTGTTAACTTGCTTATTGAACATGATGCAAATCCTTATTTAACAAATAAAGAAGGCAAAGACGCCCTTGCACTCGCTGAAGAGAACAATCATCAAGATATTATTAAATATTTTAATCCATATTCAGCACCGGCAATACGCTATTATTCATGCATGACTTTAATGTTAGCAGCATATTATTTTTACCATAATATAATCTGATAAAAACAAAAAAAAGAGAGCGGTGTCAAAAAGCACCGCTCTCTTTTTTAATAATCTCTTAATTAGCGCTGAAACTGATTTTCAGGTCTAAAATAATCAAACATAAATGATGCGCCAAGCCCACCAAGTAATGGTCCAACAACATACACAACCACACTCGGCAGTAATCCAGGAATATATTCAACTATACCATTATCAGAAGCTCCACCTTTTACCAAACTACACGCCATTGATGCAATTGCAACCGCTGGATTAAAAAGACTACCTGCAGAAACTATTGCCATCAATGTTAATCCAATAATAATACCTGCTATTGCTGTATCTTTATAACGATTACTTACATTCATCATTAAATAAACCCAACACAACACTAATACCAATAATGCTTCCATTGCCATAGGAGCCATGATAGGACTTCCTGGTACCATATCTAACGTAAAACTATTATTAGTAACTATCATGAAAAAGAATAATGCTAAAAGTGCTCCAAGAGATTGCGCTGCAATATACATGCCTGCTTCAGCAAGTTTTAATCTATTTTGGATAAAACATGCAAAACTAATTGCTGGATTAAAATGAGCTCCCGATACATGCCCACCAACATAAATCATTGCCATCAACATAAGACCAATCGCAATTGGATTGCCAATCAGACTAATTGCTACTGTCAAAAAAAATGTTCCGACAAACTCCATTGCATACCGCTTCATACTCATCCTTCCTCATTTTTAGATATATATGATACAATTGCTAACCTTCAGATTATTAACAGATCATGAGAAATATGCAAGTTTTTGCACAAAAAAGTATACAATTGCACAATAACAATAATTGCTGCGCACAGAAAATGATGCTATAATAATTATAATTATACATTTATCACCTTCCTTGCATGAAAAACTCCCGTCATGAATAATGAAATTCTCCAAATTAATGCAATAACAAAAACATACAGTGGCAACAATCGTACTATCCATGCACTTAATAACGTATCATTAAGTATCAATGCTGGTGAAATATTCAGTTTACTTGGTGTAAATGGTGCCGGCAAAACAACTTTATCCTCTATTTTGGCAACATTACATCCACCAACATCTGGTGATATCCTCTATAATGGATCATCAATTTATAATGATATTGATACCTATCGCATGAACCTTGGATTCTGTCCTCAATATCAAAATTTGGATCAATT
>JGI24806J26614_1000394_pt1 | contig 12962 bp, 10 predicted proteins | sample Kansoi200umMDA_FD_26614 | JGI IMG/M metagenome (IMG submission 26614)
GCCTTCCCTGAAGGAAGCGTTACAAAAAAGAAATTTAATTTTTTGAAAAAGGCCGCAGAAGAATTTCTTTACATGCATCCGGAATACAAAGACATCCGGTTCAACATTCTTAGCATTACTCTTTTTAAAGACAAAGACCCTGAGTTTTTTCTGATCGAAGATGTATTTCTATAAATGACTAATCCCGGTTTCCAGCAACTTATTCATTTCCGCTACCATTTTAAATGTTGCCGGGCATTGATCAAGATTTTGTTTGTGCATATCGATATATTCCATTATTCTTTTCTTCGTCAAATGCGGAAATCCTGCACAATCTGTGGGTCTCACTTCATAAACATTGCACATGTTAGTTTTCAGATCAAGAAATTGGCAAGGTGTTGTTTTATTAAGCCACTTAACGGTGCCCCTATCCTTTTTAAGCCATTTTTTCTTCATCTCATCTGTGCTTATTTTTAAATAAGAAGCGATCTTTTTTATGTCGGCATTCGTATAAGTAGGTGTCATTGTTTTGCAGCAATTGGCGCAGGACAAACAATCTATTCCATCCCAGGCATTGTTGCTTGCTTTTGTTGCGATACTTTGCAGGCCTCGCGGAGCATTCCTTTTTAAGCGGGTTATAAATCTAAAAAGCGGCTTTAACCGGTGTGATTCTTTAACAACTTTCATGTAATAAGGTTATACTTGCAAACATGCAAGGTATAAGAAAAACTTTGCCAAACAGAATGCCTTGCTATTTTTGTTACATAAAATCAACATCAATGAAAATTATTTTTGCGCTTATCATATCAGTCATGCTTTTTTCCTGTGGCAATTCAGGAAAAGCAAAAATGTTTTGCGAAGTAGCATGTCAAAAGGATACAATTAAATTTATAGAAGAAGCTCATAAACTCAAGCCATATATCTATTTCAGCGCTGCGAATTGTCTGCCTGATTCTGTTATCTGGAGTTATAGTGGTCTTGGCACAAACCGCAAGCTTTCCTTCGATGATTTTGGAGGACATAAATTCAATTTGAACCGGGAATACATGAGCTGTTATTTTAATGATACCAGTTATGCCTGGCTCTTATTTAATGATTGCAGTAATGGCCGTGGTTATTTTGCCAAGATCCCTTTTAATAAAAGTCAAAACATTCAAAGAAAATCAAGTGCCCTTAATAAGTTTGATCCCAGGTTTGCCGTAGCGGATGGATTAGTGGCTTATACAGACAGGGGAAATATTTTTGTTGAAGAAATGGCTACTGGTAAAAAAGCAATGATGACTTTTGGTAAAATGCTCGCCGAGCTCGATTACGATGCTATGCATGAGTTTATTGATTCGGTAAACATTTCCCCTACCCGTATATGGGCTAAAGTGCTGATGGGCAAGGACTGGACACCTATTGAGAAGAATATTACATTAGAATAATTTGTGGAATTGGGCTGAATAAATTTTCAGACCAATTACTAATGCCTTACACCATCATGTGGGAACCTTACAAAAAAGGATTCAAAGCGTACTTGCAACTTGAAAGATCTCTATCAGATAATTCAGTGGAAGCATATATACGGGACATTGAAAAGCTCACAGATTATCTTCAGCATTCAGGCACATTAAAAAATCCATCCGATCTTAAACTATCCGATCTGCAGCATTTCATTAAATGGATAAGCGAATTGGGAATGTCACCCACTTCGCAGGCAAGAATTATTTCAGGTATCAAATCTTTTTATAAATACTGCCTTATCGAGCACATCAGTAAAAACGATCCCACTACCCTTCTCGAAGCACCAAAGCTTAAAAGAACATTACCTGATACATTAAGTTTCGATGAGATCGAAGAAATGATCTCACAAATTGATCTTAGCAAACCCGAAGGCGGACGAAATAAAGCCATACTTGAAATACTTTATAGTTGTGGCCTGCGTGTAAGTGAGTTAGTAAACCTCAGGATATCTCAATTGTATTTTGATGTTGGCTTTATAAGAGTGATCGGGAAAGGCGATAAAGAAAGATTAGTACCAGTTGGAAGCAGCGCAATTAAATATGTGAATATCTATCTTAAAAATATTCGTCTGCATATCCCTGTAAAACACGGCAATGAAGACATTGTGTTTCTTAATCGCCGCGGAAGTAAGCTTACAAGAGTGATGATCTTTCTTATTATAAAAGACCTTTCAAAAAAAGCAGGGATAAAAAAAACTATTTCGCCGCATACATTTCGTCACAGCTTTGCTACACATTTGGTAGAAGGCGGTGCCAATCTTCGTGCCGTACAAGAAATGCTCGGTCATGAGAATATTACAACCACGCAGATCTATACACATCTCGATCGTGAATTCCTGAGAAAAACCTTAGAGCAATTTCATCCTGCGTTTAAATGAGTTGATTTTTTATGTACCCAGCATTTGTTATTCTTCTCAACTCTTGTTGCGTCGCACTCTTGTACCTCAACAATTCTATTCAGCTTAGATCTCTTTGTCTCACTCTCTCATTTATTATCTTAGCTAAAAAAATAACCCCCGACGCGGCAGGGGCTTTTGTGTTATGGCCAAGAAAAAAAGAGTACGAAGTGATGGGTAATTCTGATCTGAAAATTAAATAAGGGAGTCGCTATTTGCAAGTAAGATTTACGAAGTAGAATTACTTTTATTGAATGATAATCTTCTCAGCATATTTTTTCCCGGACCTTTTATTTGTCATTCGAAGAAAATAGACACCGGTTGTGGTCATTGGAATACTAAATGAACTAAAATTATTTTCAGTTTCAAATATTACAGTTGTAGAATGAATTATTTGACCGTTTTGATTTATCAGATCAGCCTGGTATTCCCCTGCTTCTGATTTATTCAACTCAAGTTTCACCAAACTTCCAGCAGAAACAGGATTAGGATAAACCCTAAAGAACTTATAAGCACTGTCCTTAAAAATTCTTTGGAACAACTTCATCGGCTCTTTTTTCTTCCTTTGAATTCTCTCAATCATCACTACTCCGCCCAAAGTACCCGTCAGCATTGTATTCGATTGAACATTACACCGAATTTCATTTTTATTTGAATCAATTGTAATTTCTTTAGTTTCAAAACCAACACCGGAAAAAACAAGTGTTGCAGGTGATCTATCTGCAAAAAAACCAATATGGAAATTTCCATTTGCATCTGCGGCAACACCAGACCTGGTTCCTTTTATTACAACGGTAGCATTAGAAATTGCTTCGCCTTTTTCATCTACCAATTTCCCTGTTACTTTTTTTGGTTTATTTATTTCTGGTTGAATATTGCAACTTTCATTTATGTTTTTTCGAGTCTTATTTGAATCAACTAAAACAGTAGTATCCCCCATGACTCTTATTTTCCCTTGTGCTTTTGCTTTGGAAGTAAAAAGAAAGGCGGGAATAATAAGCTGCAAAAAATATTTCATCCATGGAATTCTTTTCCGTGGAATTTCAAAGTCTCTTTCTAATTGTTCATTATAAAGTCTTCCGCAAACAGAACCGGTGGATGGCTTCTTAAAAAAAGCAATTAGCTGCATATCACTCATGCTCGTAAAATCAACAACAGTTTTTTGACAGGAATCACAGAAGCGTCCTTTATCACCCGGAGTCATTTTATTCCAATCCTCATGGCAGGGCTCGGGGATTTGCAGCTGAAATTTCTTTGACATAACAATAGATTTTGGTTTAATAAGGAGCTTCCGTAGATACGGAACTCCGTCAATTAACTGGATTTTTCCACGTACCAACTCGTTTATAATTTATGAGATGCTTTTATTTTCACAATTACATAAGAAACACAAAAGTTTTTATTGCTAATTTTAGTTGTTGGCCTTTTTAAAGAACATATCATCCACTAACCAAAGCGATACTGAATTGGTATTAGCCTACCGGCAATCTGGCGACCTGAAAGTTTTGGGAGATCTATACCAGCGATATATGGAGCTTGTGTATGGTGTTTGCCTGAAATACCTGAAAGAACCTGAGTTGGCACAGGATGCAGTAATGCAGATATTCGAAGAACTGGTATCAAAATTGAAAAAACATGAAGTAGATAACTTTCGGGGCTGGCTGCACCAGGTGTCAAAAAACTATTGCCTGATGCAACTCAGAACGCCGAAGAATTTAAAAACAGTCGCACTTCCGTCATTACTTATGCAAAATGAAGAAGATGTGCATCTGAATGGCGTGATGGAAAAAGAGGAAAATTTCCAAAAACTGGAAAAATGTATTGCCTCTCTTCCTGATGAACAAAGAACGATGATAAAACTATTTTATCTTGAAGGAAAATGTTATAACGAGATAGTTGAAATAACCGGGCTGGAGTGGAATCATGTACGTAGTTCCATTCAAAATGGCAGGCGAAATTTGAAACTTTGCATGGAAAAGAAGTCAGGAGTCGGAAGTCAGTAGTTAGTAGTTAAGATCGGATGGAATTTGGAATTTATTATTTGAAATATTATTTTATATAAGTGTCTGAAGAAAAAAATATAATAAACTATACAGCAGCTGATATTGAAAAATATTGGAAGGGTAAACTTAACCCTTCTGAAATGCATGAAATGGAAAAGGTGGCAATGGACGATCCTTTTCTTGCCGATGCAATGGAGGGTTACAAGAATGCAAGTTTAGCCGATCTGGATTCATTAAAAGAAAGACTTGATAAAAGAGTTGGCGCCATTGTACCGATCTTAAATTTAAAACGTAAGCGATTTACATGGGTAAGGGCCGCTGCTGCCATCATTATAATAGTTGGAGTTGGCTTGTTGGTTCAGCAATTAGTTTTTAATGATCGTAACAAGAATGCAGTTGCCATTTTAGAAAAGAATGATAAAAGACCCGAGAGTGCTACGACTAAAGACGAGGTAAAACCAGACTCTATAAATAAAGAGACACCGGCGCAATCGGGTTCCGTGGCAAACAAATCCGAACAAAAAGCTTCTGTCTCTCCAAGCGCAGGCAGTCATGTATCTTCAAATCCCGACACGAGCAGGATCTCTCCCAAATCAGATGATGAATATAAAAAAAGAGAAACTGAAAAAGTAGCAGAGATCAATGCACAAGCCATTGCAAGTGCAGAAAAAAAAGATGAACCCGGAAAAGCGGAAGCTGATGTAGTAATCTTAAATGATACTTCTAAACGTTTAAATAATACACTCAACTCACCTGTATCTATTGAAAAAACAAAAGCCAGCCGGGCATATTATGAAAATGATAAATTAAGTGAAGCCGCTTTAAACAATAAATATAATTACCGAGTGGTAGATGCACAAAATAACCCCGTGCCTTTTGCCAATGTGATGAACACAAAAGATAATGTGGGCACTTATACGGACATCCGGGGGAATTTCAATCTTGTTTCAAGTGATAGTATTTTACATGTCCAGATAAGATCTCTTGGATATGATGCTGCCAATTATAAGCTTGTTCCATCAAATACTCAACCCGGTGACCTGCTTTTAAAAGAAGATGAAAGGAAAGAAACAATAGCACAAAATAGAAAAGTAGTAAGCAGTCTTTCAAGAAAGGATAGCACAGAGATTGAAGAACCGGAAGTAGGCTGGGGAAATTATAATACTTATATAGCAAACAATATTCAAATACCTGAAAAGGTTCGTCCTAAAAACACCCGTAGCGATGTTGAACTTAGTTTTGATATAGATAAAACGGGGCAACCTATAAATATTAAAGTAACCAGATCATCACAATGCAAAGAATGTGATGAGGAAGCGATCAGGCTTTTAAAAGAAGGCCCTAAATGGAAGCGAAAAGGAAAAAAGTCAAAAGCCACCGTTTCTATAGCAGTCGATCAAAAATAAGATGATAAACTGTTTACATACTTCCTGATAAATGCCTATTAGCTATTCCCTTATCTTTGTCGTCCAAAAACAAATTGTCATCATGAAAAAACTATTTGCCTTAGCTGTTGCATCACTTATAATTTTTTCGACCGACGCACAGCAATTAACCACACCACAAACAAGCCCAACAACTGAAGTCAAGCAAAATTTTGCTTTATCAAGTATTGAACTTTCTTATTCACGTCCCGGCGTAAAAGGTCGTAAGATCTTTGGGGACCTCGTTCCATACGGAAAGGTTTGGAGAACCGGCGCTAACGGAGCAACTACCATTACGTTCGGTGAAGATGTAACGATCGGCGGTAAAAAAGTTGCTGCAGGAAAGTATGGTTTACTTTCTATCCCTGGTCAAACAGAATGGACATTTATCATCACAAAACAATTGGATGTAACAAGTCCTGCTGCTTATAAACAAGACCAGGATGTTGTAAGAGTAACATCGAAACCGGAAACTCTTCCTTTTTCTATTGAAACAATGATGATCAATATTGACAACATCAAAAGCAATAGCTGTAATATCGGCCTGGTATGGGACAATGTTTTCGCAGGCTTTGATGTAACATCCGATGTTGAAAGTAAAGTAATGGAACAGATCAAAAGCACCATGGAAAATGATAACAGACCTTATTTTGCAGCAGCACAATATTATATTGACAATGGGAAAGACCTTAACAAGGCTGTAGAATGGCTTGATAAAGCTTATGCACAAAACCCTGAGGCATTTTGGGTACTATATCAAAAAGCCCGTGCTCAAAAAATGCTTGGTAAAAAATCAGATGCTATTGCCACTTCGAATAAATCGATCGAGATCGCTAAAAAAGCAAAGAACGATGACTATGTTGCTTTGAATGAGAAGTTGCAAAAAGAAATAAAGTAATATCTTTTCAGAAAATATTTTAAATCCCGCTTACAGCGGGATTTTTCTTTTGTTCATGATCGGCTGCAAAAGAAGCGCAAAAAGAACAACGCCGAATGCGCCAATAGGATTTAACCAAAGAAATCCAAGACCGATCAGGTTCATTTTAGCTGGAATGTAAATAGCGAAGATCAATAGTTGTGTCAAAACTGTTGCATAAAAAACAGCCGAACCATTTGTGATCCTTTTTAAAAACAATGCTACAATAAAAACTCCAAGTATTGGCCCATAAAAAATTGACCCAAGTTCATTTACTGTTTCAATAAGACTGTTACCCAGGTTATACGAATACATGGCAACGATCACACAAAAAATACCCCACAAAAGTGTGTAACGTTTAGACATCCTGTATTCTTCTTCACCTGTAACATCTTTTTTAGAAAATCGCCGGTGAAAATCCACCATCGTACTTGATGCAAGAGAATTAATAGCTGCTGCGATACTCCCCCATGATGCCAAAAAAATTATGGCGATCAATAATCCAACCATTCCTGTCGGTAGATTATCAACAACAAACCGAAGAAAAATATAATTCGTGTCACTGGTATCGCCTTCAATTTTCTCAGTCTGCATCCATGTCTTTACTCTTTTACGAATGCTGTCTGATTGCTGTTGCAATTGACTTAGTTCAACTGCTTTATTATTTTTTTCTTCCTTTGTTTCTGCATGCGCAAAAAGAGTAACCGTCGATTTTTTTTGTTCTGAAAGATCATCGTAAGTCTTTTGTGCAACTGACAATGAATCTTTATGCGAAGTGTTTTCTAATTTATTTAATTGTGCCTGGTTAAAAAATAAAGGCGCATTGTTGAATTGATAAAATGTAAAAACCAATGCCCCGATCAATAGAATGGCAAATTGCATAGGCACTTTTACAAGACCATTCATTAACAAACCCATTCGGCTTTCAGTAAGAGATTTTGCAGTAAGATAACGCCCCACCTGGCTCTGGTCAGTTCCAAAATAGGATAAGGCCAGAAAGAAACCACCTATAACTCCACTCCATATATTATACTTATCACTCCAATCAAATCCGTTTCCTTTTTCAAAACCTGTTGTAATAACATTTAGCCTACCGAGTTTACCACTTACTTGTAATGAATCGATAAAACCAACACCTTCCGGTAACATATGTACAACCATATAAGCAGCTAAAAACATTCCTGCAAAAATGATGATGAGCTGCAATTGCTGCGTGTAAGCAACCGCTTTTGCTCCACCGCTAAGTGTATAGATTATTAGCAAGCCGCCCATGAATAGATTCGTCCAGTAAATATTCCATCCTAATAAAGATGAAAGAATGATCGATGGTGCAAATACACTGATGCCGGTTGATACGCCTCTTTGTAATAAGAATAAAAATGAAGTAAGTGTTCTCGTTTTTCCATCAAACCTGTTTTCAAGAAACTCGTATGCGGTATAAACTTTTAATTTGCTGAAAATGGGAACAAAGAAAATACAGATAACTACCATTGCTATTGGTAATCCGAAATAATATTGAACAAACCTCATTCCATCTGTATATGCCTGGCCTGGAGCAGAGAGAAAAGTAATTGCACTTGCTTGTGTCCCCATAATGCTCAGCAATACTAATCCCCAGGGTAAACTTCTGTTAGCAAGTATATAACCATCAAGATTGTGGGTAGTACGACTTTTGTATAACCCATAAGCAATTATCCCGATCAGTGTTGCGGCAAGTATTATCCAATCAAGTTGGCTCATGAAAATGCTTTGGTAAAAAGACTAAACAAGATGATCACCAGCACAAGAAAAACAAGAACAAAAACATACCAATGATTCCATGATCTGAATAAAGGTATTTTATCATTGCCCTCTTCCATACTCCGCTATTTAAAAATTATTTTTTCCTGACTAATCCTGAAAGTAAAAGTCCCAAAGCAAGACCGATCAATAATCCAACGGTCACTCTTTTAATTATAAATCCAAGAACAAGTCCGATCACAACAGTCAATACCACAGCCATTGTTCTTCTTGTGTCATCTCCGTTTTTACTCATTAAAATGCTTTTTTCCTGTTTAGTGCTATAAGGTTTGCCAATAACCGATATGCACCGGGTACGCCAGCAGGCAATTCTCTAAAAAATACAAGCCCGGTATATGTAAAACATCCTCGGCCATACTTTGCGATCAGCAAACTTCCATCATCTGTTTTTTCCCCGGGATCATTCATTGCAAGTATTTTTTCAAACTTGCCCGCAGAATCAACCGCATCATAGATACTTCTTTCCTGTATCCATCCTTTGAAGTCATTCTGGTTTATTTTATTGGGGAAATTCAATGCAGGATGTTCAGGTTTCAAAAAAGTTACTGTGGCATTTTCATCTGTCACACGATTTCTTGTTATTGTAAAATCATAAGGACCCATTTTTGATCTCACGTTACTTATGAAGTTACTGGTGTTATATTGCACAATAAGATTTCCTCCATTCTCAACATACTTCATCAGTTTATCATAGTAATTACCAAGCCAGTCGAGTGTATTATAAGCTCTTACTCCAACAATGATAGCATCAAACTTATCTAAAGGATTTTTGGCAATCTCTTTTTGATTTAAACGATTTACCTCAAAACCCATTTGCTCTAATGCTTCAGGCACTTTATCTCCTGCACCTACAATGTAACCGATCTTTTTTCCATAGGTTTCAACATTCACAACTTTCAGAGAAACATCTGCATCATGAAAATAATTAATAGCCGGAATGTGATCGTGTTTTATTTCATGTTTATCACTTTTGATCAAATTATTGCCCAATGTGTCCGTGATCCCAAATAAAACATTCGAAGATGTTTTTATTTCATTACCATTATAGTCAAAGCTCAACGATTGACCTTTTGAATTAACACGAACTTTCTGTGATGAAAAAGAAAAGTTAGCCAACGGTTTCATATCGCTTTCCGAATAAGCCACCATCTTACCAGTGAAATTTCTTTTTAATCCTTTTATTGCAAGAGTTCCATTTGTTTTGTCATTCCCGTTCATGAGGATCTTTAGATCTTCAGAAGGGGTAATAAGCACAGGAGGAACAACCACCAGGGGCCAATACAATTCTCCTCTTACCGGATCAGTGAATTTATATTTAACTGCTCTTGAAAAATTAAAGTCTTCTCCTTCAATATTTATTTTTACTGTAAGAACATAGCTCGGCTGTATATCTGGAATACCAATCTTTGTTTGATCATTTACATTAAAATACCCGGGTTCCATTTTAGTTTCCAGCCAATAAGGCTGAGTGATCGGTTTTGTAGAAGGCACAAAAATCGTTTTAGCAAAATTTATATTCCTGTTCCTTGCTAACGGCTGACCCATTAAAGAATCAAAACCATCAACAACAAACCCTTTGATAGTTGCGTTTACCCCTAACCTGTTATTAAATTGAAAATTGAAACGAATAGAATCAGTTTGCACTGCAAATTGTTCCGTTGTAAAAACATCTATCCACAAGCCACTGCATTGCTCGATCAATTGTTTTGTTTCATCTAATTTTTTATTTCTCCAATATCCAGCCGGCATTGCATTAAGCGACTTGTATAATTGAACCAATACTTTCACCGAATTTTCGGGGTGTAAAAAATCAAATGATGCAGAAATATCGTTGACCATTTTTTCTATTACTTCGCCTCCATTTACTTTTTTCCAGCTTATATCAACTCCTTCCATCAGATCATTTTTGGGTTGATCGCCTTTGGTTGCCGTAAAAAATTGTATTGATTCTCCCCTTCCTGCAGGAACACCAAACCCCTGGCTCTTATGCTGGCTGCGACCTTCTGCTGCGATCTCGCCATAGCTTTTTCCAAGTAATGGATTGTAACCACCTACATCCAGTTTATATTGATTGTCACTTTGTGTATTAGTGCCACCAAAATTGAATGTGTTCCAAAGAACTCTTTTCACCTGCCATGGCTGAACATATTTTAGTTGATCAACAAAACGGGTTGGATCGGCAGCAGCAGTGAAGGCTTCATTTGCAAGAATAGCTGAAGCAGTATGATGTCCGTGTCCGCCTTCTCCGGTTGTTGGAAATCTTGTGATAATTATATCTGGTTGAAATTTTCTTATCACCCAAACCACATCGCTTAATATCTTTTCTTTATCCCATTTTGTAAAAGTCTCTTCCGGGTTTTTTGAAAAGCCAAAATCAAATGCACGGGTAAAAAATTGTTCGCCACCATCAATTCTTCTTGCAGCAAGTAATTCTTGTGTTCTTATCAGGCCAAGATCAATACCTTGCTCGTCACCGATCAGGTTTTGTCCACCATCACCCCTTGTCATGGACAAATAACCGGTGCGGTATAATCTATCTTTTGAGAGATAAGCGATCAAACCTGTATTTTCGTCATCAGGATGGGCCGCAACATACAAAACCGAGCCAAGCACATTCAATTTTTTAATGGCGAGATAAATATCAGCAGATGTCCATGTTTGTGGTGATTGAGCAAAAAGACCAAGAGATAAGATGACACTAAAAATAAGACTGTAAATTTTCTTCATCCGGCAAATTTATTTAGCGAATATAAGTCTTGCTTTACAAAGTGGCTTAGCCAATAGTATAAAAAATCCCGCCAATGGCGGGATTAGATTTTTATTAACTTGATTTAGTTGGCTAATTCACACTAAACCTTATTTATTTAAATTTCTTATTGACCAACCATAAACACTGCATTACAAAACATCAGCTTTCCATTTTCCCAAAAATTACGGAACATAAGATTATCGCTGAGATAAACGATCTCACCTGCTCCCATGCCCTGTACACCAAAAACTAATTCATCGTTCAATTTGCTTTTCACAGCAGAGCCAACAAAGCCGGAAACCACGCTGTCTTTTTTCAATACACCTACATTCCATCCGCCCTCTTTGAAAAATTCATACAAAGCATCGTCCTGTTTTAATGTGTAATAAAAATTTGGATAGCCAAATGCAAGCGGATGTGTTTTATCAAGCTGCACTTTAAAAATAGAACCCGGAATATTTGATCTAAGCGACTCTCTCTCTCTATCCTCATACACCTGCAATGCAGCATATGGATCTTTTTTATCGGTTCCATCATCTGATTTTTTTGCTTTGATAGCCCAGTCAGTTTTTGACAATTGTGCAACAGCTCCTTCTAACGCAATTAACTTTCCTCCCTTGTTGATCCAATCTTTTAATTGATCAGCTAAANTTTTTTCATTCAGAAAACGATAATTACCTGAAGGCATAATAAGAACATCATAGTCGCTCCAGCTAATTCTTCCGAAATCAGGTGCATTTACCAATGTAATAGGATAATCAATTGATTGCTCAAAGAAATTCCAAATTTCACCAGCTGAGTTTGAACCAACACCTTCACCCGTCAATAATGCAACCCGGGGTGCTTTCATAAAATGAACTTTCCCGCTACCAAGGTCAAATCCCTTATCAACAAATCCAGTTGTGATCGTATTTGCTTTTATATTATTTGCATTACATATTTGGTTAATGATAGATGCAAGTGTACCACCAAACTTTTCATTTCCTTTTTTAATAATGATCAGGGAGCCACGATCAAATTGTTGTCCATTAGTTTCAAAAGGAGTTTCTGAGACACGAACTTTCACTCCCTGTTTCATTAAAGCGGTCAAAGCTTTTACACTTTGCAATCCTTTCCAACCAATAACATACCCATAAGCATCACTCACGTTATTTGTAATTTCTGCCGGGCTTGCTCCTGCAGATGATTGAAGTTTATTTTTTGAAGCAAAAGTATTTAAGCCATAAACATAAGGTAAAGCCCATGCAGTAATATCATAGGTGTTTGAATCAACGAGTTTACTTTTCGGCTCAAACAATACTTTTATCATTGCTGATCTTGGTTGCTGAGATTGAACCATAAGATCACCGGCCTCAATTGTGAACGCATCATCCTTACCTGAAAAATAACTGTAACCGCTTCCTTTTGAACTTCCGCCAGCAAATTCATATTGAATTCCGTTTTTATCAAGCAGCGTTGTTAATGCATTTACTCTTTGTCTGTCAGCCTCGGTATTTTTTATAAGATAAGTTTTATACTCGCCAGCACCATTACTGACCGCCTCATTAAAAAACCTTCTGAACTCTTTTACTAACCTTGCAGCATTCAGGGATGAAACCTCAATTGTACTCAACCCTGTAGTATAATGATGTGTGGCACGATCTAATAATGTTAACGTATCTCCTTCATCTGTTAATGCACCCAAACCACC
>JGI24806J26614_1000395_pt1 | contig 12962 bp, 11 predicted proteins | sample Kansoi200umMDA_FD_26614 | JGI IMG/M metagenome (IMG submission 26614)
CTTGTGCTGGTCAACCCACTCCGTGGAAACCAGCACTTCAGGATGAGCGTAGGTAGGCATAATTGAACGATTTAGAGGTTAGAAAATAAAGAGGCTAATGAAGGTACAACTTTCAGGCAAGTACTTCCAAATGCAAATTTCAATAGGAGGAGGGAGCTGTCTTTCTCAACTGGTTTAAAGTAGCTCGTAAATCTTTTGGCAGTGGTGCCTCCAATTTGTACACTTCATTGTTCATTCCCGTAAAACTTAGCTGAGCAGCATGTAAAGCAAGACGTGATAGAATAGGACGTTCTTCGTCTGCAGCCTGCGAGAGTTTGTAATCTTTTTTTATTTGGGAAATAAACAACGGCTTGCCATCACCGTACAATTCATCGCAAACGATGGGATGACCAATGTATTTCATGTGCACCCGTATTTGGTGTGTGCGACCCGTGAGGATTCGGAAGTGCATCCACGAAAAAAAGCGATAGCTTTCCCGTACTTTGTATTCGGTAACAGATTCCTTTCCTTTTCGCCACACCGTCATCAATCCTTTTTTGTTCGGGTGTTCGGCAAGGGGTTCATTAATCACGCCTTCTGTTGTTGCAGGTTTGCCCAAAACAAGCCCGTTGTAAATTTTATCGGTTTCTCTTTTTTCAAATTGTTGCGACAAATGTTTGTGCATGGCTTCATTCAACGCAAATACAACAATACCGCTTGTGGCTCTATCCAGGCGATGCACAGTAAATACTTCATCAAAGTTTGATTGTAACAGGGTTTTTAATGAAATGTCTTTGCCTTCTCTGTCAGGAATTGTCAATAAGCCGGAAGGCTTGTTGATGGCAATGATCTCTTCGTTTTGAAAGATGATATGTTCGCTTAGTTTGAAAGCCATGCTTGTCGTTTTGATTATTGATTATTGAATTATTAATTATTGGTAACTCTTTCCATTCTGTAAATCCGCAATAATCAATAATCAATAATGAATAATGAATAATTCACTACCTGCCTTTGCCAAAAAACTTCAGATTTCTCACTTCTTTTTCGGTTAAAAAACGCCATTTGCCACGGTTAACATTTTTCTTGGTAAGGCCAGCAAAAATAACCCGATCCAATCCTTTGACGTCATAACCAAAATGCTCAAAGATGCGGCGTACAATGCGGTTGCGACCACTGTGCAGCTCAATACCCAACTGCGTATGATCTTTTGCATCTGTATAAGCCAAACCATCTACATGCGCCATACCGTCTTCTAACGGCACACCTTTTACGATCGATTCGAAATGATTTTTTGCCAGGGGTTTGTCCAATAGAACAGCATAAACTTTTTTTACTTCACTGCTTGGGTGTGTCAGCTTTTGCGAAAGATCGCCGTCGTTGGTGAGCAACAGAACACCAGTGGTATTTCTGTCCAATCGCCCCACAGGGTAAAGACGAATGGGGGGTGCATTTTTTAAAAGATCCAAAACCGTTTTGCGTTCTTGCGGGTCGTCGGTTGTGGTAAGATAATCTTTCGGTTTGTTCAACAAGATATATACAAAATCTTTTTGAGGATGAATTTTTTTTCCGGCTACAGTAACATTATCTGAAACAGAAACTTTATAGCCGGGTTCATTAATCAATTCTCCGTTTACTTTTACTTTACCACCTTTTATTAGCTCTACAGCATCCCGGCGGGAACATACACCGCTGTGTGCAATGTATTTGTTCAAAGGCATTAATTCGTTTTGAGTTTGGACTTTGGGATTTGGTGTTGTTTTCGATGCTGCATTTTTATGGCCTTGCTGATGCCCCTTTCTTTTTTGTGATGGTTCTATATTATATTTCGGTGGTTGAATGGTTGCACCTTTCGGCGTTGTTGGGCGGTGATCGCCAAAGGATGAACGTTGTGCTTTTGCTTGCTTGATTTTTTCTTCCCTTTCTTTTCGGGCCAATCGTTTTTCTTTGCGGATTTCTTCCTTTTTAGCAGCTCCTTTTTTGGTATTGCCCTTGTAAAATTTTTCGAAGCCAGATGTTTTTTTCATGAGATCGTGTGTTGCTGTTTTACAACAGGATGCATTGCCTGCAGGCAAACAAATGCAAAAATAAAGAAGCCCTGCGTACCCAGGGCTCTTATTCGTTTTCTGTAAATAGGGTTTAGAGATTTTTATTTCTCGCCTGCTTGTGCTTTTTCTTTAGCTCTTCAAATCTTTTCAATTGCTCAGCATTCAGCACGGCCTTCGCTTGGTCCATGTATTGCCCGGATAACGAGTGCATTTGTTCTTTCTTTTGTTCCTGGGTCAGGCTATTATTCGCACGGATGGCCTGTGCCTTTGTTCTGAACTCCTGAAAAATATTTCTGACTTTTGTTTGTTGTTCGGCAGAAAGACTCAACTCTTTGGAAAGAAAAGCGCCTTGGTTTCTGAATTGTTCTCCTCTTCTGTCAAAGCCTTTTTCGTTGTGTTCAGCTTTTCTTTTTTTCAATTCTCCCAATTGGGCCGGTGTTAGCACTGCCTGGTATTGCGCTTGGTATTTTTCCTGCAGTTCTTTTCTTTTTTCCTTCCACTGCTTAACCGTCATTTGGTCATTCTTCTCCAGTGCCTGTAACTCTTTTCTTTGCGCTTCACGGATGCTTTGCACCTTCGCCTTTTGATCCGCGGTTAGATCGAGTTGCTCCATCGCCATATCTTTTCTACGACCCATATGACGATTGTTCTCTTCGGTGACTTGCGCTTGTGCGGCGCCCACAAACAGTGCGATTGCCAGTGCGGTTGACAAGATTCTTTTCATGGTATTTATTAAATTTTTGTTTTCAATGATGCTATACAGACCCGCTACTAAATCCGAGGTTTAAAACAAGTTGGGTTAATTAAGGTTAACCAATGGGAACAGAAGAATATTGAATATCGAATGACGAAATAATTTCCTCTGTTCATCCTTTTCTATAATAGTAGTCTGTCTAATAGCGGTCACGAAGATTATACTAAAACACTTCGTCATTCATCATTCCTTGTTCCTCTGTTCGATATTCTTAAACGTACCTTTGCAACCCATGCATCGATTCTTTATCAAAACGCCGTGGTGGGCTAAAAAAATATTCTCTTCTTATTTGTGGAAAATGCCGGCGGGGGAGAAGGTCGTGTACCTTAGTTTCGACGACGGGCCGCACCCCACCATTACCCCCTGGGTTTTGGATGAACTGAAAAAATTCAATGCAGCAGCAACATTTTTTTGCGTTGGGAAAAATGTGGTTCAATTTCCGGAAATCTATCAACAAGTGTTAACCGAACGGCATGCGGTCGGCAATCACACCTATCATCATTTGAATGGCTGGAAAACAGCAACAGATGTTTATCTGAATGATGTAGAAAAAGCGAATGCTGTTATTGAGAGTTCTTTGTTCAGGCCACCTTACGGACGCATTACATCCAAACAGGCAAAGGGTTTGAAAAATGCCATGCAAACAAACCATCCAAAGGTTGTGATGTGGGATGTTTTGAGCGCTGATTTCGATGCTTCTCTTTCGCCACAGGACTGTGCTAGGAATGTTTTAACACATGCTGAACCGGGCTCCATCGTCGTTTTTCACGACAGCGAAAAAGCATTGAAGAATTTAAAATATGCTTTGCCGGTGGTGCTGGAAAATTTAGGAAAAGCCGGATTTTGCTTTAAAAAGATAGATGGAAGTTCCTAAAAAAATTTGGGCCTGGGTAGAAACCCTGGCCCGTTTTTAATCCGTACCCTATGAAAACTGGTTTAAAGGTAAAGACTTTTTTCTAATTATCTCATAAACTTTTTTCTAATTTATCGTAAGGTAATTTGGCGTACATTTCCATTGACGGTCAACGTGGCTTTATTATCGCAATCCCCGTTACCGTAATCCAGTGCAGCTACCCATGGCGTGTTAGCAGGTAATCCTTCACGTACCGTCTTTACAATGCCTTTTGCAATCCAACGGCAGGTGAACTTTTTAACCAGCGGCTCTGTAATTTCTGAATGCCAGCTAATAATGAGATTCTCCCTTTTTACTTTTCCCTGCCCTTTGCCTGTAATTCTAAAAATGTCGTCAGAGGGTAAAACGGTGCCATTGCCTTCGATTTGCGTAATGGTGCGTGTCGTGTTCCAAACTTCATAATCTCCATTGGGCTTGGTTAATTTGGCATCTGTTACCGCTATCGTGAACTGGCGTTGGTTGGACCCTGTGGCCGTTGTGTTGGCAATTTTATGGGTTCCTTCTACGGCTATATCGTCAATTATAAAATTTTGAAATGTTGTCGTGGCCGAACTTCCTGGTGTGGTTAAGCGGCCAGTATAAACCGTTGTTATTTTTCCTGACCGCAGGTGCCCGTGCGAATAACAGCCTGTTCCAAAATCCATCACAACTGTTTTGGGAAATATTTCGCGTTGCAGCGGTGTGATGGTTACATTAACACACACTGGTGTAGAGTCGGTGCGGCCAGTTAGGGAAGATGTGGTGCGGCCAAAAATTCCGACACCGCCTATGCCGATATCGCTGCTTACTCCCATGACGTTATCAAAAACATCGTCAAATGCGAATTGTGCATCGGTTTCTGATTCAGTGGTGTAAGTGGCTGCTGATTCCTCCTCCTGCGACGATAAAGTATCGCTGCTTTCTTTTTTACAGCCTATGATGATGAGTGTGACAATTGCTATTAGCGTTAACAGTCGGGTAGGTAGAAATAATTTCTTCATGTCAATTGATTTGTGCGGTGATTAGAAAGCCTTAAAGTAAACAAGTTTAAAAGATTCTTAAAATTTTTTGCCAGCTTTGGGGCATGCAATTAATTGATACCCATGCTCATGTTTATCTGCCGGAATTCGGTCAGGACAGGAATGAAATAATGGAGCGGGCAAAAAACGCAGGCGTAATCGCTATTTTCATGCCTGCCATTGACGCTTCGACTCATAGGATAATGTTGGATACAGCACAACAATTTGTCATTTGTAAAAGCATGATGGGATTGCATCCATGCTCGGTGAAAGAGGATTTTGAAAAGGAATTAAGTATTGTAAAAGAGTATTTACAACAGCAAAAGTTCATCGCTATTGGCGAAATAGGCCTGGATTTTCATTGGGACAAAACTTTTACCCGGCAACAATATCATGCGTTTCACCGGCAAATTGAAATGGCTATAGAATATGATTTACCCATTGTTATTCACTCCCGCAATGCTACAGACCAGTGCATTGAAGTCGTGAGACAATATCAAAGCGTTAGAGGTGTTTTTCATTGTTTTTCCGGTAATGAAATGCAGGCAGAAAAGCTGATGCAATTAGGCTTTATGCTTGGAATTGGCGGAGTGGTTACGTTTAAAAACGCCGGTTTGGATAAAGTAGTGCAGGCAATTGGGTTATCGCATGTGATTCTGGAAACCGATGCTCCTTATTTGGCGCCGGTGCCGTACAGGGGAAAGCGCAATGAACCGGCCTACACCAAGCTGATAGCAGAAAAAATTGCGGAGCTATTGAATACTTCTTTGGAAGAAATTGCTAGAGTCACTACCCAAAATGTAGAAAAACTCTTTTGGATAAAAGAGAACGCTTAAATTTGCTGCCCTTCACGGAGAGGTGCTCGAGTGGTTGAAGAGGCACGCCTGGAAAGTGTGTATATCCCTAAAGGGTATCGCGGGTTCGAATCCCGCCCTCTCCGCAAATTTGATGTCCAAATGAGTTCAACGCCTGTAAATCTTTTGTTTACAGGCTTTTTATTTTCAAAAAGTTTGTCAAAAACCCCAAATCGCGCCAAATTCGGGGGCGCAAAAAGGGACTCAAGACAAACGCTGAAAATGAGTCCCTTTTTCTTTGTAAGAAGTTGAAATTCAACTTGTTCAGAATTTGAAATTCCTTGCTTTCGGTTATCTGTAAATCTAATTTTATAAACCTTTAAATGAAGTTTTATGGTAACCAAAAGATTCAGCCTTTTATTTCGCTTGAAAAAGCCCAGGGGCTACGAAAAAGGAAACATGCTTGTGTACATGCGTATTACTTTCGGCTCAGAACGTACAGAATTGTCTGTGAATCGGCAATTTGACCCGTGGCGTTGGAACAAAAAAGCGGGTCGTGCATCGGGGACAAAAGAAGATGCACGAGCCCTGAATACTTATCGCGATACATTGCAATTGAAAGTACATGAGGCACACCGTGAACTGATTGAGGCCAAAGAAGAGGTAACGGTTGAAATGCTGAAAAATAAACTACAAGGAAAAGATTTCAAAAAGGCTAAGATGTTGCTAGAAGTGTTTTTAGAGCACAATCAGCAGATGGAAGAATTGGTTCAGAAAGGTGAATATGCTAAGGGAACAAAATTTCGTTTTGAAACAGCATACAGACATACAAAAGATTTTTTAAATGCGAAATATGATGTAGAAGACTTTCCTATTAGCAGCTTGAATTATGCGTTTATTAGTGATTTTGAATTTTACCTCAAATCAGAAGTCTGTGCTCATAATTCGGCCGTGAAGTATTTAGGAAATTTTAAAAAAATTGTTCTGAATTGTGTCCGAAGAGGATGGCTGTTAAGGGATCCTTTTTTAGGATATAAACTACCAAAGCGTGAAGTGGAAAGACATTTTTTGATGGATGAAGAACTTCAAGCTATTATCGATAAGCAGTTTAGTACAGAGCGGTTAACACTGGTACGCGACGTTTTTATCTTTTGTTGTTTTACAGGTCTTGCTTATGTCGATGTAAAGAAGCTAAAGCGTAGGGAAATCAGGATTGGTATTGACGGAAAGAAATGGCTTTTCATTAAGCGTCAGAAGACCAACACGCCTTCACCTGTCCCTTTGCCCAGTAACAATATATTTTTCTAACATCAAAAAAGAGAGTGTATGAGTAGTGCGTCAAGTGCGTTAGGAAGTGAGAAAGCAAGAATTTTTGAAATGATATTAAGCAGCCCTGGAATGAATGAAAAATGCAGGCTAAGTCTTACCATCAGCCGCCAAAATTTCTTGCTCTTAAGCCGGTTAATCGAGGCCGCATTTTTGTCCAAAAAGAAAGCTTTTGAAGATGATTTGCTGGCAGTTTTACCGGATGAATCTGTGGCTGAAATGAAACTAATTCACGAGGAGATTTTGGGCAAAACAGGCCTCACAGATTTTTATCAGCGATTGAAGTTGTTATAAGGGTTATTTACTTTCCACTTCAGGTCTGTTTTAGCACAGACCCTTTTTATTATTAAAAGATTTTAAAGAACAACTTCTTTCTTAGATGAAAAAAGATGGTGGCATTTAGTGAGAGGACTGCTTCAATGCTTAAAGTTGGTATGAATAAAGAAAGGGCTACAAGAGCCCCTCATCAGCGAATGAAAAATACCCTTCACTGCTGAGTATTATATGATCCAGTACTTTGATGTCCAGGAAGCTGCCGGCACCTTTAATTTTCTGTGTCAATTCCTCATCCTGACGGGAGGGTTTAAGAGCCCCGGATGGATGGTTATGAGATTTATGTAAAGCTTTACATAAATCGCATTATGCAAAGTAAATGGTTATGTAAAGTAAAGGAGCGATAACCTTGCGTAGATTAATAAAACTTCTCCTTTACTTTACATAAAAATTAGGTATCTATTCAGCCTGATACATTTAAGAGGTAAATACCAGGTTATCAAACCACAAATGAATTAGTCCTCTAGATTTTGTAATAATAATCAAACAAAAAAATGTTTACAAAACAACCTCAACCAACGAAAAAAAGATTACGCAAACACTTGCCACTTTCTCTGTTGCTGATCCTTACAGCATTTCAATTGGCAGTTTTTGGGCAACCAAAAATTGCATCAGTAAAGGTGAATAAAAACACCACCTTTCAGAAAATTACCGGTTTCGGCGGATTTGTAAACAGTCCTCAATTTGCCTATAACTATATGACCACTTCCGAAATACAGCAAATGTGGGGGGCCGGTAGTGAGGCTGGTTTCAACATTATGCGGATGTATATACCTACCGGAGAAAGCAATTGGGGTCAAACAATAGCTACGGCACAACTTGCAAAAAGTTTGGGAGTAAAACTGTTTGCTACACCATGGTCTATGCCTACTGAATGGAAAACAGCTAATGTAATAGGTTCGCAATACGACAGTAGCGGCGTTAAGAAAGAAGTTTACCTTAAACCAGAAAATTACGGTGATTATGCTAACTATTTGAACAATTTTGTTTCGCTGCTGCGAAATAATGGGGTGGAATTGGATGCCGTATCAATACAGAATGAACCTGACTTTAAGGTAGATTATGCCGGATGCTTTTGGACCCCGGCCCAGATAACCAAGTTTCTGAAGGAAAATGCCGATGCCATCACCTGCCCTGTTATGGCACCCGAAACGGTTGGCATGTCCGATAACTATGCCAATGCTTTGCTGGCTCCTGACGTTCTTCCTAAATTCAAGATATATGGCGGCCATCAGTATGGCGGTATTGGAACGGCTATGAAAAACCTGCAGGCCCAAGACAAGGAACTATGGATGACGGAATACCTCATTAACTGGAACGAAGGCACTATAGCCCGCAATTTTAACTGGACGAGTGACGCATTCACCTTTGCCAATGCGGTAAACAATGCCCTGCTTTCCAACGTCAATGCATGGGTTCATTATGCTACTAAACGATTCTACAGTCTTATTGGCGATGGCCAGTACGGCACTACATCGGGAGTAATTACGAAAAGGGGCAGAATCCTTTCGCATTATGCTAAGTACGTTACCGGCTCTACAAGGGTACAGCATACCTTCACTGACAACACCGCCGCATTAAGTGGCTCGGCCTATCTGTCGGTAACTGGCGACAGTGTATTTGTGATGGTGATAAACCCTTCAGCCAACACTTACAGCCTGGCTGTGGATCTGCCTTTTCTTTCCACTTCCGGAAAAACCATCAAGACCACTGCAACCGAAGATATGACGGAGACTGGCATCACGTTCACCGAAACCAACCGCCCAAAAGTAACCATCAGCCCTTCCAGTGTTACAACGCTTGTTTTCAAAAAAAGTGGTGATTTTGCACCATCACAAATGACCAGCGAGGTGGTGAATTATAAAAAAATAGAAACACAAACACCAACCAGTGCTGCCTTTGGTACGGGCTATATGTTAAGCGGTAAAATGGCTGTATTTAGTACAAACTCAAGGCTTATCAGTACCAATACAAACGCCAGCAATGGTTATTTGAGCCTTGATGCCAATTATAACAGATTAGTGTTTAGCGTAGATACCTTAACTTCTGCTAGTAGCTATACTTCGGCTGCCACTACGCTGAATTACATTAATGCTGCAGGTGCCACTAAATCTTATAACTATGGCACCATCACGTTTAATCAAAGAACAAATTTTGATTGGGTGCTCGATATTTCGCCAAACGTGCTGACAGATACCTGCAAGGGGATTATCAGCATCACCAACACCAATTTTGTTTCTGTACTAACTTTTAAATTTAAGAATGTATTTTTTGCATTAGGCAGCGAAAGGGGCCAAAGTTTTTCCGGCAGTTATAGCCCGTATGATGGCAGCTTGCTGGGTGGCCTTGAGGACACAACCTACACATCGTATAATTTTTCAAACGTAACGGATATACCGGTGCAAACAGATTGGTATGCTACTGCTGTAAACAAAAACAGCGTTTTCTATACTTCCACCGGAATTTTAAGTGATAAAACCAATGTAGTTTCCGGCACAACCAGCAATAATCTTACGCTAAGTGACATGGGTGGTGATTTTTATACGCCGATAGGTTTTACGGCTACTAATGTCACCTACCAAGGCACCATAAATGGTTATAAGATGCTCACCTTGCCATTTGAGGCAAGCATTCCTATCGGTGTTAAGGCTTATACCCTCGATTTTTCCGGTTCTCAGATAATAGGCACACGTATTACAAACAATACGATAGCGGCTAATACACACGTCCTGGTAAACGGTTCCGGTTCATTTACATTTAGTGGCGCTGGCAATATTGTACCTCTTTTCAACCCCCAAACAGGCATAGCAACCAGTGTTTATATAAGAGTAAAAGTTCCGATAAACAGCTATTATCTTACTATAGCAAATGGTACCCCGTCGTTCACCAGGGCAACAGCTTTAGTGCAGCCTTTTGCAAACCCGTTCGATGCTTATCTTACCCCTGCCGCAACAGCATCAGCATTGCAAGTCGTATTGGTAGAAGAAGGCTCCTTACCGGTTAGCATCGGTTCGTTTACTGTAAAGCAAGTGCAAATAGAAATACAGCTTGATTGGAATACTTATTCAGAGATAAATAACCGGGGCTTCGATGTGGAACGGAGTGGAGAGGGTACCAGTTTTGAGAAGATCGGTTTTGTGAATGGAAAAGGAAACAGCAATTTGGAAAACTGGTATTCCTTTATCGACCATTCGCCTAAAGAAGGGGTGAATCATTACCGCCTCAAGCAGATGGATGTAGATGGCAATTCTCGCTATTATCCGGTCAGGACAATTCGTTTCAAAACAACAAAAACTTCCATAACCTTATATCCCAATCCCGCTAAAAGTTTCCTTTTCATTGATGGTAATGGGGAGAATGTTAACGGCACACTGTTTCTTGTTGATGGCAGCGGAAGGGTTGTCCTTCAAAGAAATATTAGCTCTTCCAACAAGGTAAAAATTGATCTTTCCAAACTACCTGCAGGTAGGTATTTGTATAGATTAGACAATCTGAAAGGAACATTTATAAAGCAATAGCAATTGGGTTACTGCCGACTGCTGCTACAACTGCGTTGACAAACCTTAATAAGAAAAGCCTCGACTTTGTTCATGCACTTTGGAACGCTAAACTGCAACCGTACGAAGATGGCTATTTCGACCCTTATTACGATGGACTGTTGTATTTATTCAGCCTGATGCACTTAAGCGGTAAATACCAAATCATCAAACCACAAACACATTAAAATAAATTAGTAAAAGAGTAGGATTGAGAAGAGGATTGTTCGTTACTATTTTTCTTGGCAGCTTCTTATTTTGATGTTCAGGCTGGGAGACGTATCTAGTCCAATACATTTCCACTGCCTGATGCGACATTGTTAGACGGCTTTTAAAAAAATGTTGACCAGTTATTGGGGCTTGGATGCCAACAAAAAAGATTAGTTGTGCGAAAATCTTTTTATTTAAGACGATTTTATTTACACTTGCAAACCAATTTTACGCAATCTGTTCTATGAACTTTTAAACTTCTGTCTATGAGATATCCAGTTTTTCTACTTGCATTCTTTATCCCTTTTATTCTATCGGCTCAAAAAAATTTCAAGCCGGGTTATGTGGTAAACTTAAAAGGCGACACAGCTTCAGGATTCATTGATTACAAGGAATGGGATTATTCTCCAACCCGTATAGTATTCAAGCCATCGGACGCCAACGCCGATGAACGCGAACACACGGCAAAAGATCTTAGCTTTTTCGACATCACAGGAAATGAAGCCTATCGCCGTTTCGTTGTGAATATCAGTCTTCATCCGGTTAAGCTTGCAGATATTAGCGGGAGAGATACTTCGTGGAAAACAGATACGGTCTTTCTTAAAGTTATACATGCCGGGAAAAAAGTGAGCCTGTTTTCTTATACGGATTGGATAAAGGAAAGATTTTACATCCTTAAGGAAGGTCAGCAACAGCCAACAGAACTGATTATAAGGGAATATTTAAAAGACGGTTCATTGTCATTAATTACTGAGAATACGTACAGGGGCCAGTTAATAAGTTTAATGAATGCGAGCGGTTCTTACAGCGAAAAGCTATTGCAGAGAATTAGCGAAGCAACATATGAAGAAGACGATCTCAAAAAAATCATTCTTCTAATGAACGGAACGGGTAAGAAAGAACAACTAGAAGAAAAAAAACTTCAGCGGGTATATTGGTTTGCCGGAGCAGGATTACAGCGGGATAATTTAAGCTTTGGAGTCGATCATGTTTTCGCAATTTATCCTACAACAACTAATTTAAGTTGGCTACCAAAAGTATCGGCAGGATTTGATTTTTTTGCCAATCCAAATGTTGGAAAACTTTTTTACAGGATCGAGGCCGGCTACCAGATAAATAAATCCAGCATAAAAGCAAACATGGCCGGTGATGTAAAATGGGTTTATGAATTATCTAATTCAACTTTTTTCGTACAGCCGCAGCTAAATTATACGCTGTACAATACAGCTAAACTAAAAATACCAATAGGCATAGGTTTCGGCTATAGCATGATAAACTATTCCAAAAACCGCTATAAAAAAGTGTATCCCTCCGGCGACGAAGATAGTCAGGTTGATAATTATCTTGACTTAAGGAAAGGCATCACAACGTTATTGGCAAGAGTTTCTGTTGTATTCCACAATAAAATCGAGGCGTCATTCCTGTACCGGCCATCGGCAGCGCTTACTAAATCCATTGCTTACGGGATGGGTACAAGCAATATGCAGTTGCAGGTTTATCTTCTGTTCAGGCAAAAGAAATAGTGATCATGTTGATAACGTGGCTAACGTTGGTTCAATTGGTGACTCTTCTCGTTGTAGTTGTCGTCGCAACAAGGGCCGTTGACTAAGGAAAGCATAGACGTGTCAATAACGGCACAAGAATTAGTACTAAGCAATAGCTGTTTCTGAATGCATAGCATAAACCCGAATCGGAATAATGCCAATTTAAATTAGGTGGTATGGTATTTTTAGAAGTGCGACTCAGGCATTTCTGATATAAGGATAGTAGCATAATTGCACAAGGGCTTCCGGGTGATCAAAGTAGTTTTTCAATGTTTTGCACAGATAATTTTCCAGTTTTGTAATGGAAGTAAAAACATGATTAGAGAGTTCTTTACGCAGTTCTTCAAAGAACCTTTCTACCGGATTTCGCTCCGGACAGGCGGTGGGCAGCGGCTCAAAGGCAATACCGTTTTGTTCACTGATGCTTCGTTGGGGGTTGAAAAGAGGTACAATATTGCCAGCGCCACTAAATGTAAATGAACCGGAACCGTTTACCAGGACGTGTGTATTAGCCGCTATCGTATTGTTTG
>JGI24806J26614_1000396_pt1 | contig 12950 bp, 19 predicted proteins | sample Kansoi200umMDA_FD_26614 | JGI IMG/M metagenome (IMG submission 26614)
TGATGACATTATAGAAGATAATGGGCGAGAAATGTATGCATGCCATGATGGGACTACTACAGTTACCAGAACATTCGATTCTAAAAGTTGGGATTACAACACTAATCTAATATATGATGCAAAAAAGAACACATTAAAGATATATGGTAACTATACAGGTACATTAAAAACTAATGATCAAATTAGAAAAGAAATAGACAAGTGTAATTTAAATCCAGATACACAAGTTGCGGCAAAATGTATTGAGGATATAGAGGTAAAATAAAATGAGTCTTTGCTATGACTTTGAAAAGTGGACAATGATAACGCTGGCAAGTATTGCTATATCTCTGACAATAGGCCTTGTTACTTTAGCATATGGTCAAATGCCTACAATAGAAGATCAACAAAAAGCGAGTTGTGAAAGTATAGCAGGAGCAACTTGGGATAATGGTAAATGTATAATTGACAAGAATTTAGAAAATACGAGACAGCGATTAATTAATTCAAAGGGGGTATTATATGAGAAACAACAAGGACTTCAAGGGTTGTTAAACTATTGTTTCCAACATGCAGACCGTCCGAATCCATTACAAGATTTAATTGATAAGGCATTGTTGCCGGCAAATATGACGGGTATAACTTGCCCCGCAGTTAAGCAAATGAATGATAAGATACAAATTGAACTTTTGCAAGTAGATAAGAAAATACAAGATTTGGGTATTGTGCCATAAAATGAATAAGATACTTTTAGTTTCTGTAATAATAGGAGTTATTGGACTTGTGCAATATGCTCACGGTCAAACAACTACGACTACTGTAAATACTACGGATTTTTCAATAGACATACCAAATAATTGGTCTTATAAGCAAGACCTTGCTTTACAACCGCATCTAGTTCCAATTAAATTCGCTTCTTTCCTGATTGACCTGACCGAAGACGTAGATAAACTAATAAAAAATGAAGGTGCATACGCTTTCTTTTATCAGGATTGGCTCTATGCAATAAAAAACGCTCCCTTCGATGTGTATCTAGAATCTAAAATACATGACACACCCAGACAGAATTTAACTATTGATAATGAACCAGCAGTAAGGATTTCTGTTGATGGAATAGATTCGTTCAATGGGACTAAAATGGTGCAATATTTGGTTTGGCATGACAAAAAACCATATGCATTACAATACATGGCTAATGTAAAAGACTTTGAAAAATACTTACCAGAGTTTGAACAGATAGTAAAGACATTCAAGTTTAAAAATGAGCATTAGGAGCTAAAATAAAACATTCGAGATAAGTGGTAACCTTACTGGGATAAACTATAAAATGAGTAAGAAAAAAACTCGGATAATTGGAATCGTTCTTGCCGTAGTTGTATTCTTTGCTGTATTTGTAGGGATAGGTAGAACAATAGGGTTTATGCTTGAAGATAAAGTCGTAAGTCAACAACTTGCTAGAATCACATTGATATTCCTATTTTCTAATTCAGTGATAGCCTCACTCGTATTCTGGATATTATTTAAAATGAGATTTGAAAAATGAACAAATATTTTTAATCATAAGTAATAAGGAGGGAATCAATCAACCCTCCTCGACTGGATTTTTTTTCAATTGCCAACTCCCCAATCTTAAGCGTCAACTTGAATATTATCGGCTCCCTTTTCGATTTCCCTTTCGACTATTGGTTTTGTTTGTTTTAGCTTTGAATCTATTTTTCTTATATTTAGATTTCTTATTCTTGGTTGCTGAGAGTACCTTGGAGCCGGATTCAAACGGATTTCTGGAAGGGCTTCATTGTTGCACTAGGTGTCTCTGGGGCTATTTTCCTGTTTATAGAGTTATCAAGGTAAACAATGGATAAAACTAAAATTGTTTTAATAATTGCTAGTCTAAGAGCACCCAATAAATCATTTTACATGTAGTCATTATCAAGTGAACCGTTACAATGAATATCAACTACGATAGCAAATATTATTAGCTACAATAAATTTTAACACATATTGAATAAACCTAAGATTTATGGCATCTCGATTTTAATGTGTGCAGTTTTTGTGTTTTTATTAATGAATTTGTCTAATGCTCAAACAATAGCCAATTTTGAAGATAAAATTTTGGGGATAACTTTTCAATACCCTCCTGATTGGGGTCCTGCCAAACTTACTCAAAAAGGTGCATTGAATGAAGTAACAATATCGGTGAAAGAGTATACGACAATGCCCACTCTGCTCATGGAACATCGCTATACGGGAGATGTCCTTGTAAATGTCGAAAACTTCTTTCCTCTGCAAATGAATCTCGCTCAATATTTTGAAAATGCCTTTTCAAAAGCACGATTTCTCCCAGATTTTAAGATAACAGAATTGGATAAGATGACAACATTCGCTGGATTGCCCGCTTACAAATTAAACTACACTTATACTAAAAAGAATATGGGAGATACTATAAAAATGACATCGACTAATATCTTTACTATTAAAAATAACAAAGCATACTTAATTTCCTTTGAGGCTCCTATCACTTTGTATCACTTCTATCAACCAAATTTGAAAAAAATAATTGATAGTTTCAGAATAACAAATTAGATGAGCAAAGACAGCAATGGATAATAAGATCTCACTATAACCTATGGAAAATAAATGAAAATTATTCTTGGCTTGGTAATGCCAGTGTCTTTAGCATTAATGTCTAGTGCCTTTGCTGGGGGAAACGACAATGTAGAAAACCAGTATTTTTCAATAAATATTCCTGATAGTTGGACATACGTAGAGGGTTCGGATTCATCACATGTGTGGTTGACGCCTGATGAATTTAGTGACATCTTTGTTACTGGTAGTCCTGAACAATTTAAGCAAAAAATACAAGGGGGAGGATTTGGTCTTGTTGCATCGTTTGAACAAGATACCGACTATCCGTTAAAAAATGCACCTCTTGAAACATATGTGAAATATGGAATAAACAGATTAGGCATCCTAAAAATAATATCACAAGTCTATACTACAATTGGTAAAGAAAAGGCTGTCAGAATAGAAACTAATGAATCGACTTCTTTCGGCAATAATACTCAGGCATTATATTTTATAATGCATGGTAAACAACCATATGCTATCGGGTATGTAGCGGATCCAAAAAATTATGATAAGTATCTCCCAGAGTTTGAACAAATGGTTAAAAGTTTGAGATTTGTAGACGGTGCATCGAGTGAGAGTGATGGGAATTTAACAAATACGAAAACTAATTTTTCAGGTGCAAACCTAACAGAATTATCTACTAGTAATACTACGAAAAATCAGGAAGAATTGTATAACGAATGTGTTAATGTTGCTGGAAAAAGTCTATGTGATTTTCTATTTAAAAGATGAAAAACCTATCATTCATTATACTAGTTGCCTTAAGTCTGACTATTGGGCTTATACAATATGCTCACGGTCAAAATAACAAAACTGCTAAGACAAAGGTTGATAAACTAAGAGAAGATACTAAAAGAGAGAACGCTACAGAAGAATCATATCGAGCAGAATTGATTCAAAGAATGCAAAATACAACTTGTCTAAATACTAATCTTGAAGGGATCGGATTAGTGCCGTTGAATACTGATATTCTGAAAACTTCGGAATTAAAAGGTTTACTTAAAACATGTGTTAAAGAGGGATTGATAAAATGAGTTTATGCTATGACTTTCAAAAATGGATAATATCATTGGCTTTAATTGCTATTAGCCTTACTGTTGGACTTGCAATACAATATGCTCACGGTCGAGGATATGATATAAGTGAATTGCAGACCATCACGGCTTATTGTTTTCAACACGCTGATAGGGATAATCTATTATAAGATTTAGTAAAACAGGGGTTAGTAAATTCAACATATTCAGGTTTTAGTTGTGGACAGGTTAAGAGTCTATTAGATAAAGAATTACAAAAACAAGCACAAGAGGAAGAGAGAGAAAGACATTGCATGTTTGACGAGTTAACACCTCAGGAATATTTTGCTTGTGGTGGTCTTGGTTCTCCACCGCTCTCAGTAATGAGTTTTTATGGTTGTGCAAGGAGTGGAGAAGGAACTGAAAGGAATGTCTTGAAAAATGGTTGGAGCCAAAATCGAATAAGTGATAAAATAAAATGAATACATTGACAAAAATTTTCAGCGCTACAATTATAGTCGTTGGTATAATTATGATTATTCCAATAACTAACGAAATAGCGCGAAACTTTGAAAGGAATGCCTGTGTTGTCCAATTGCCACAAAATTACACAGAATCACAAATGGAACAGTGTATAGATAATAATCTAAAGTTATTGTGGGATAAAATTAAATGAAAAATACACAAATCAATCGAATTGGTAATATCAGATTCCTATTTGTTTTTGGAATGTTGTTATCATCCTTCGGTACACTTATCGTCTTATTCACATCAATGATAGCAGGTGCAATAATAATGATTGTGGCAATCTTGATAATAATCGAGAGTTGTAAGAAATGGTGGCATGTAAAAAATGAATAATATCCTTTTACTCGCTAATGTAAGCAATGGATAATAAGATCCCGATATAACCTAAGGAAAATAAATGAAAACAAGAAAATAAAACACTTGATACTCAAAGTAGGTAATGACTATTCATACGTTTCACAGATTAAACAGTAAGTACCAACTTCATCAAACTCATGTAATTTACCTATATGATTACACATAATACATTTATCTGATTTTTAGTCACTAGATTCTTGATTCCTGTTAAGGATATAACAATTGGATAAAGTCTTCTAGATATTAAGTTCTAACAATCTTCACATTCAAACGTACTTAAATTTCAAGATGGTAGCAATCGATAATAAGATCCCTCTGGCACCTGTGGATACCAAGTAAAATGAAAAGTAATTTTTTAACGGATGTATCTATGGTGCCTCCCTCTTTCATGCATTTTTCAAATTTGAGTAGTGTCTGGTTTGTTATTGTTGAACCGCTGACTCTGCCATGAGTTGAGTTACGTTTGTTTTGGTTTGATTGTTAAATTCTGTCAACATTGCATTGAATTGTTTCAGGTATGATGTGCATAATTCTTGATGTGTGAAATTTCCTGATTGCATTTCTTGATTACATTGTTTCGCTACAAAGATGCCAGGAATCGCTTGTTTGATTGTGTCAACTAGCGCATTAGTGATTTCAAAGTTTTTTGCATCAAGTATTGTGATATTAGTATTTGTTGTGCTTCCAAATGGATTTACATATTCTTGCCCATACGTGAAGTTTATCAGAAAAGAGAAAAATGCTGTTAAAAGGATACTAGTTATTGGTAGTATCACATGGTAAAGCCTCACAATTTGGTCATATATCGTGATTGATTTAAGGTTTTTTCTATCTTTTCGGCTAAATATTAAATATTTGCTTGTTTAACGCAGTTTGTGCAAAAATTTGAGTTAATACTAATAACGGCATTGACATCCATATTTTTTCTATTTTCTACGAATTCAATAAGCGTAGAAGGTTCCTCTACAGCAGAAGTAAAGATTCCCAAAGGTGCTTCACAGGAGGGTGGTAATCATTTTGAACCTCAGACACTGAAAATCGGCAAGGGAACAACAGTAAAATGGACAAACGAAGATGATACAATTCATACCGTCACTTCTGGGACTCCATCAAACGGTAAATCAGGCATACAATTTGATTCCAGTTATTTGAGCGAGGGAAAAACATATGAACACACTTTTAAAAAGACTGGGACTTTCAAGTATTATTGTACGTTACACCCTTACATGACTGCTAAAATTGATGTTTCGAAAAGTTCACCTCCTGAAATCCCTGAAATTAAAACTGCTGAAAAAGAATTAAAGCCTGTTGTTCCAGAAAAGGGCGGAGCGTTGAATTCTACCTTCACTAAGAACGTCAGCGCTGCTTATTTGAATTACAACGATAAGGAAATCGGGTTTACCATCCCGTATCCCTCTGATTGGACAATTCACAAGGGAAACACGAATTATAAAGATTATAATAGTGTAGCAGGTTTTGATTCGCCCGGTGAAGAAGCGAGCGTCTACGTCAAAGTACTTCCAAGCAGCGGTTATAGTTCTATAAAGGATTATGGAGATAAAACGTTTAAAGATTCTCAAGAACAGACATTACTTCAATATTATCGAAATAGCACAACTTTATTGGGCGGTAAACCCGCCGTAAAAGCAATTTATTTGATTCCGGCTGTTATGGGTGAATCTCCAACCTTAAAAGCGATGGTGGTTGCAACTCTGGTTCCAGAGGAAAAATCTATCTATGAAATAGCATACTTTTCTAATCCACAAAAGTTCAACGATTTCCGTCCAGTAATTGAAAAGGTGATTGATTCGTTTCAGATGTATGGTAAAGGACCTGTAATACAAGAAGATAATAGTTCGTCATCAAACCCTTGAAATTTTATTTTTACAGTTTGAACACACCGTTTAGAAAATTGCTAGGCAAACAGGATAGAAAGATATTTGATGAAATGTTATCTATTCCACGATTATACAATGTTGCAGGAACCATGGCTTGTAGACCTGTCTTAATTTATGCCATCCTTTTGTCCGTTATATTTGAACACTACAAGCAATTAAGCAAAATTAGCAACTAAAAAAATTAATATCAATAAGCAAAGATAAATCGAAGACTGGAACACACATTCACTGTATGCTCTTTTTCAATTTCGCATAGGGGACCGAATTCTGTAGCGTATCCCGAATCTCTTTCATTTTTCTTAACCGTGGTCTATTCCTTCCTCGTTTTCTTCGGATTCTCATCTAGACGAAGTATTAATTTGGCTAACTCCTCAAGACTCTGATCAATCATATCAGTCTACCTCTATAGTTTTTCTTGACATTTTCAATCTTATGGACTACCGACTGCGAATTCTTTTACAGTTATCATTGTTAATCCAGAGATGTTAAAAACCTTAATCTTATTTTTTCTTATCTTCATCTTTTTCCAGGTCCGGGGAAGCGCAATCTTCACATTTCAAGTATGGAGAATGCATTTCTCCTTGCTTATCCGGCCCTTGCTCTAATGCAAGTTGTATCTTTTTCTGTTTACCGCATTCACTACATATTTCAGTCTTTCCAACAAGATCTTGAGGATTCAATATGTTGGAGATAACTATACTATATTATATCCTTTTAGACTTAGCCCACGATTTTAAAATACTATTCTTAGAATTAATGATCAAAGAGTTAGCAATGGATAATAAGATCCCACAAAAACCTATGGAAAATAAAATGAAACTAAATTTTTGCATTCTATCAATAATATGTGCAATCGTAATATTACCAATAGACCAGACAGTAAATGCAAGTAATTATATGGACATACGTTCAAGAACTTTTCTAAGTTGTTATTCTGAAATTGCATCGTTTTTTGAACTATCATTAACTTATACACCGTCAACAGTAGACCCTAAAGATCCACAAGTGAAGAAACTAATAACAAATCTTTGTAATTTCTATCATGAAAAAACAAATCTGTGGATTAATGCATTTGACAGTGAGGACAGTAAATTAATTGAACCATACGGAAAAGAATTTTCTGAAAAATATAATGCTACCATTCCAGAATCTTTGAAAGAAGCATTTAGAACTATGGCAGGGGAATAGGTAATTAATAAAGTCATATTCCAAACAATTTATTCAATATTATAACCCTTCAAAATGAGCCTTAAACCGTCCAGTAAATCATCATAACTAGTTTGTTCTTTGTCCAGACTTTATTAGAAGGACTTGCACGTTTCCACAGTTATCACAAACTATTGTTTTGTATCTTGGATATTTTTTCACTAATTGGGGTACTGGTACCTTAAAGAAAAAGTAATCTCTAGGCGTCTCACATATTTCGTAAATTCTACTTCCCCCACAGAAACATGGATAAGGATCTTTTCCTACATTTATAGATGCCATCAGGGAACTTATGCGTAATGTGCTACTAATCTTTATGGTTTTGATTACTTAATGAACTGTTGTGATATTTACATTATTTTTATTATTCTATTTGATAACCTTTTAGACTTAACCTTAATGCATCTAACAAATCATCATAACTTGTCTGTTGCTTGTCAGAGTAATTCATTTGCCTGTGCTGTTCTTAATGACATAACAAGTTTTTCAAATTTTTCTGGGTATTGCCAAATATCCATTTTAGATGTTCCCTCGGTAACCCAATATTTTCAATTTCTGCGATCTCAGGGTTTTTCCTTTGCAGTTTTCCGTTATCATACTCGCAAAATCCAAATATATCAGAATAATTACCAAAACCGGCTAAGGTGAGAGCAGTTCATCAAGGAAATCGACCAACTTTTGCCTGAAATCTCGGAGCTTTAGTCTAATTGACCGAAATTTCTCTTTCATTGTAGCAAACACAAATTCTATACCTCAATAGGTTACCCTTATGGACCGATTACCATTGTGAAGTCTTTGCTATGAGTTCTATATTCCCTAAAAAATCAGTCTTTTTGCTCTGCATCTTTGAAATTAGGCTTAATATCCCCACTGGAACAGAAACCCCCAGTCCTATGATCTTAAGCATATTTTCTCCAAAATAGAATCCACTTATGGCTATTAAACCGAAGATTGCCAAGATCGCCATGAGCTTTAGTGAGAAATAATATTTCGATCTCATTGACTTTTTATGAATACTTCTTGGATTTAAATAATTTTAGAGTAAGTGGGTCCGTTCAGAAATGCCATTCCTTTTACTGAACTACCTAGTTAATTGTAATCGATAAACTCTATGAACGAATTGTGATCAAATTGGGAACTACTTTTGACACGGAAGATCTTGTCAATGTATAATAAGAGGGATTCTCTTAGGAGGTTGTTGGCTCTTTGTACTACCTTCATATCAGTTGTGTTTAAATCCGACTTGCCACCATGAACCAAAGCACTTCTGATGCTATAAAAATCTCCGACAGTTTTTGCAATGTTTCTTCGGTTTTCAAAATTACTTCCCAAAAATTTAGCAGCTCTCGCTTTAAGCTTAAAGTTAATCGAATCTGTTTTATCATTCTCTTTAGAGTAAAGTATTTCAAATACTATTGCAAGGTCGATAACCTTGTCTGCAATACTTTTCCTTTCATACGAATTATTGTAACGGTTAAGAGCCAATTTTAACCTACTATAAAGCAGAATTGAATTATTTTCAACAGAGTAAATATGCCTTCTTAATTTACGGAGCTTTAGCGATTTGTCACGATCAATCTGACATTTCATTTCAGGAACGTTAATAACATATATCTTACGATCCAATAGACCCTTAGATCCTAAAAATTTAGTCTTGTATTCAGAGATCATATACCTATAATCAACGTATTTGCCTTCAATGACTCTAAGTGACGTAATTAAACTCGAAGCTAACTGAGTAATTATCGGTGCCGTAAGATCCATACTAGGTGGTTCCTGATGATGGGGATCAATATGTGTTCTCTTTACTTTGCGCACAAGTTCTACAAGATATTCATAAGTGTCGGAATCTAAGAAAGAACCCTCTGGGAATTGAAGAGAAAAGTCTTCTCTGTCTTCTTTTGTTATTTTTCGAATTACAAAATTGTTTGCAATTCTAATTTGATCGGAGTTGGATGTAAAATACATTAAGGGTAGCCGATGAACGATTTCCAAATAATCCCGACGTAGATAATCTTTCAAATCTTGTACAATTTTATTGAGAGCTCCAAAATTTCTTGACCTAAGTTCTTTTCGAATCATCCCCTGTTGAGAAGAAATAATTTCTAAAAATCTACCTAAAACCAATAATACTATGGGTTCGAAATCAGATCTTGTGCCAGGAAATTTCGAATTCGTTAGTATAAACCCAAGCAAATTTTTAAATTCGCTTAGAGTCTTAATGTCATCCTCAATAGTAAAGACAAATCGTACGTAATCCGGAACATTTACGATCGATATCGATTCGTCTGCATTGTAGGTTGCTTTCCTTTTTTGCGATAGGTAAACTCTCTTTTGTGCCTCTAAAACTAGTGGTACTGCTTTATCTATAAATTCCGAACATGAATTGCAAAAATTTTTCTTGTCCATGTCAATTTCTAAATGCAGGTTAATTCCGTTCTTGATTATTTTGTTGCTTAAAATTCTCAGGTAAATTATGTGGTTGTGTCTTAATATGGAAGTTAAGTGGGACAGGAGCGATCTCGAATTTATCTTTCAAATCCTTGAAAAAATCCATAAACTTTCTCACTTAATTGAGAGAAGAACTCAATTATAAAAAATTATTTACAGTTTATGATAAACCCTATCTGTAGTAGTCAGATTTTTTCAAAAGTAGCTAGAGATATTGCAACTTTGATCTAATTTTTCTGTGTCATCAGATGATGAAGCTGACCAAGAAGCCGATAACCAGAACCGGCGATTACTATTTCTTAAATTCTTTAATCATGGATCTGAATAAAAGTCCATGCCACAATATGTCATATAATTTTAAATGAAAATTTAGACAGAATACATACACTTTTCGAGCATGGGATTGTCTATCAAATAGACAATTATTATGATTTCTATTTTTATGTGACTTGTTGTCAATAATCTGTCGATTCTGCAGCAAGTCCGGTTTTTAATATCATTTACATCATTGGTATTTACCGCTGGGTCATATTTCATACATTCTTGTTCTATCTCTAACTATTTACGTTATATTTCAAAATTCAAGTTGTTGGCTTATAGCAGTATTCCTTTGCTATTTCCGCCGTTGCTTCATAGTACTGGGATAAGTACGGCTGAATTTGAGCTATAGATTGTAAGATAACTACCTTTTTGCTTGGGTTAGACTCAGCATCGTAGTTACGCCACATTTCTTTTATGACTAATTCTAACTGGTCTATTCTTTCTAGATGCTGACTTACAAACTCTGTCCTCGCTATACGGGAAAGTCTTTCAAACTTGGTATCTTCAATATTTTTCTTAATTCTGTAAAACTTAGCAGGAGATATTTGAAATCCCTTTTTCTTTAAATGTGAAAGAGATTCTATTTCTGTCATCCTCATTATTTTGCACCAAATTATTTCTTTTCTGATAAAATTACGCTCATTTTTATTCATTTTTAAGCACAACCTTGATTTTATTTCTATCATTTCTTATTTTGCCCATTACATTCATTTTAATCGCCCTCCCTCTCTGCTCGGTATTGTCTAGAAGGAAATTGGCTCCAATCCAGAAAACATCTGAATCCCTATCCATTTCCATTGATTCAAATTTTTTACACTTACAACTCTCAGTTACTCCAGCCGTCTTGTAACTACATAAAGGAACTTTTCCGGACCAAAATATTTCTGTAAGATGTAAATTGTGATTATTGATATGGTGAAAACAATTTTTACACCAAGGGCTTTTTCCGTCTAGTAGTGGGTCGAAAATAGTTTGTTCTATCAATTCTTCCGTTTATCCTCCAACAAGAATGACCTGCATTGGTCACATAACCAAGTACATCCCGATGTTAGTTTTAGATAGCAATTTCTACGCCGACATATACTGCAATCCCGAGGCGTGGTTGTATATTCCATCATTTCTTATACCTCCTCTTCGGTACCCTGATACTCTGATTCGACAGCTTCTCTAATTTCCGGCTCTTGTTTTATATTATCAGTATGTAAATCATCGTAAGAACCGTAAGTATCGTCAGAGACTGTATTTTGTGCTTGATTTGAGCCGCTATTTACTGACGATGCTTTTGAGGATTCTTGAATATTGGATATATCGTAGGAGGTATCGTCAGAAAATACAAGCTGTTTTTGTGCTTGATTTTCATCGTTCTGACGGTCTGACGACTCTGATGATACTTTACGTATTGTTATAAGTCTCTTCTTACCTGTCGTATCATGACCATATTTGATTTCTATACCCGCTTCTTTGAGTGTATGCATTATTGTATTTATCATTCTAGTAAGCTGATTTGGTCGTTTAGGGAAATACTTGCTCTTAATATCAATTCCTACTATGGGAGCTATCTCCTCAAATCTTCTCTTTATTCCGTAGATACAACAATCAGTTACCACAGGTTTATCCCTCAAAGAACTATGAGCCAAACATACTTGATAGATTTGTAGGATTGGTATTAAATTCTAGTAATGTCAAAGACGAGGAGAAATTAAAACAATATAGAATCTTGCTAAAATGTTATATTATTTGTGCGTTTATTCCCGATATTCCTAAAGCAATTACCATGCCATATGGTAGTCAGGGAGCAGCTAAGACAAGTCTCATGGAATTTGTTAAAATGCTGATAGACCCGAGTGTAATTCTAACGCTTTCATTGCCGAGGGATATTAACGAGTTTATTCAACAATTATCGCATAATTATATGGCATTTTACGATAATATATCAAGCCTTAGCGGTTGGCAATCTGACCAAATATGTAGAGCAATATCCGGCAGCAGCTCCTCCAAACGTCAATTATACAGCGATGATGATGTATTAAGGACTTTAATGCGATGTGTTGGACTCAACGGAATTAACCTTGCAGCCACAAAGCCGGACATATTAGATCGTAGTATCTTCTTTGAACTTAACCGAATATCTGACGATGACAGACGATATATTACTGATGTTAAAAAAGAATTTGAATCAATTAGACCTCAGCTATTAGGCTATATTTTCGATATTCTAGTCAAGGTCAAAGCATGGATACAAAAGAACGGAATGATAAGAATCACAAAGCTCCCTAGGATGGCAGATTGGTCGGGATATTGTGAGATTATAGCAAGATGTATCGGATTAGAAGATTACGAGTTTATTAATGCGTATAAAATCAATGCCAAGCTCCAAGTTGAGGAGATAATGGAAACGAGTGAGGTTGCATTATTGTTAGCTCATATTATCGATACTGACTCCAAATTCGAGGGTACTGCTACAGAATTAAAGAGAAGATTTGAGGAGATAGCTCCCATAGTAGGAATTGATATTAAGAGCAAGTATTTCCCTAAACGACCAAATCAGCTTACTAGAATGATAAATACA
>JGI24806J26614_1000397_pt1 | contig 12941 bp, 14 predicted proteins | sample Kansoi200umMDA_FD_26614 | JGI IMG/M metagenome (IMG submission 26614)
TGAAATACCGGAGGAAGGCTTTGTTTTATACCCTCATATTTTTTATCTGGGAGTAACGGAAGAATATACCGAAACCCATGCCCATGTTCCTTTCCTGGAAGGAAAATCTTCTACAGGACGCCTGGGAATTGATATTCATGCCACCGCAGGTAAAGGTGATGTTGGCTTTTGTGGCAACTGGACTTTAGAGATTTCTGTAAAACAACCGGTAAAAGTTTATCGTGGTATGCCGGTAGGACAATTAATCTATTTCCCTGTTGACGGAGAGATTGAAGTAAAATACAATCAGAAAGCCAATGCTAAATACAGCGGCCAGCCTAATAAGCCGGTGGAAAGTATGATGTGGAAAAATAAATTTTGATTGCGGATTTATTAATCAATCTTGACTTATCCGCTATTTTCAAATCGCATCCTTTCCGTATTTTTTTATGTAAGCAATCAACCAGGCCACTACTTCATTGTAGGTTGCTTTTCCCTTGGGTTGATTGTTCATCTTTAAATAACGATCATAAAAATCAGACATGAGTGGCTCCACAATGTTTTCGTTCTGGTAGAGATATTTCAAATATGCCCTATAGTCTTTTTTAAATTGCGGATGAACAGTCTGACGCAGCTCTTTAAACCGCGTTGTATCATACCTTCTCAATTCTCCCATAGCATAGGTATAAATATCATAGTAAGCCGAATAGCGGAATTCCACATTATCAGACACCCGGCCCGAAAGAAAGGCGATCATATTGGCTTCGTTTTCCTTGGCATAACCTAACTGGTGTCCCATTTCATGGCACAAAATAAAAGGCTTCACAAAAACAGGAACCGAGGTTTTGATCTGGGCTTCGCCGGAAAATGGATTGTAATAACCTGTAAAGCCAAAAAACTGTCCGATGCCGGAAAAAAAGGATGGTTTAATGGAAGCATACTGGTAGTTTAAAAAGGGATATTGTTTGTCGATGATGTTATAAACAGCTATTCCTTCTTCAAAAAGGAGCTTATTGTTATTTAACTGCAATCTTTTTATGGAATCAACCTGGCCCGCATAAAAGTTTAATTTATGTTGCACAGCGACCGCCAGTTCATATACATCATTGCCATTATAAGTTCTCACCTCGAGTCCCAACTGGTGGGCAATGCCTTGCCGGTTATAATTCAATCCCCAGAAAACATTGAAAACAATATAAATCCAGACCACCAGTTTCAGATATTTACGAAACAAGATCCAGGACAGGTATTCCTTCACCTGTCGCTTCGCCAGCAAGCGAAGAAGTTTCCATGTCTTTGCCACCAGCAGGAAAAATGCTACCAAATATACCAGGTCGCCGACACTGAAAGGGATCCATCCCAATAAAAGGCGTAGTAATTTTGAAACGTAAGGATAAAACCCATACGTGTAATACTGCTCCACCCAGGCTTCATTCATAGAAAAAAGCTTGATCATTATGGCCAGAAAAAACAGGAATAGCAGGGTTCGATCCCGAAGAAGACTTTTAAACATGGTTTTTATAGGCAGATTCGTTAAAATCTTTGGCCAAAATACTCCATTTCATCCTATTTCCTTTACCTTTGCGTCCCGCAAAAGCGGGATAAACTGGATTATGAGTAACCGGCGGGAATATGAGATAGCTTTCGTGGGTTTAAAGCCGGGAGTGCATGAATTCATTTTTGAGGTAGATGATAGGTTCTTTGAAGACTATGGGGTTCAGGATTTTCAAAAAGTGCAGGCTCATATAAAGCTGAAACTGGAAAAAAACAACAGCTTTATGAGACTTCGCTTTGAAATTGGCGGAAAGGCCGACGTGATCTGCGACCGTTGCAACAACGAACTTCCTCTTCAGTTGTTTGACGAGTTTACGGTAACTGTGAAAATGGTGGAAGAGCCTGATGTAATGAACGACCAGGAAGAAGATCCTGACGTGTATTATATTTCCCGTGGTGAAAGTCATTTGGATGTAAAGGACTGGATTTATGAATTTGTGAGCCTGAGCATTCCTATGCAAAAGACCTGTGAGTACGAAAACATGGATGGTCCTTATTGCAACCCCAACGCCAGGGAATTACTCAATGACATGAGGCCAAGGGAAGAACCAAAGGAGAATCCGGTGTGGAAAGGACTTGAAAGGTTTAAGGACTTAGATAGCGAGTAACGGAGAGCCGTCAGCTATCAGAAGTAAAAGTACAAGTTGCTGAAAGCTGATTACTGAAAGCTGAAGCTATTGTTCAATAAACTTGTTGCAGTACAAGAGTGCGACGCAAGGAACAGTGAAGAGAGAATTAAAAGCTGGTATCATAAAAAATAGAATTTTAAAAAACTAAGTTATGCCAAATCCCAAACGCAGACATTCGCAGCAAAGAAGTGCAAAGCGTAGAACACATTATAAAGCTGTAGCTGCAACGCTTACTACCGACAAGGCAACTGGTGAAACACACGTTCGTCACCGTGCCCACGTTAGCGAAGGAAAATTGTACTACAAAGGACAAGTAGTAGCGGAAACTTCTCCTATTAAGAAGTAAGTCAACCTTTTTTTACAGAATCCATTTTCCTGCATGTCCGGGATGATGGATTTTTTATTTTTGGATGAGAATGAAGATAGGAATTGACATGATGGGAGGCGACTTCGCCCCATTAGAAGCACTTAAAGGTATTCAGCAATATATAGAGGAAGCGGCAGCGCACCTGGTTTTAATTGGCGATGAAGAACAGCTAAATCCTCTGCTTTTTGAACACCCGCTTCCTAAAGACCGGTACACGATTGTACATGCGCCCCAGGTAATTGGCATGCATGAACATCCTACCAAGGCTTTGAAGGAAAAACCAAAATCTTCTATTTCCGTTGGTTTTCATTTGCTGGCCACTGGCAAGACTGATGCTTTTATCAGCGCCGGCAATACAGGTGCCATGCTGGTGGGCTCTCTTTATGCGCTGAAGCCTATTGAAGGCGTATTAAGACCAACCATTTCTACGATTATTCCTAAAGAAGACGGCCGCACGGGTTTATTGCTTGACGTAGGTTTGAACTCAGACTGCAAACCTGAGCAACTGAATCAATTTGCTGTGATGGGATCGGTGTATGCACAAAATATTTTAGGCATCGAAAACCCCAGGGTAGCCTTATTGAATATAGGCGAAGAAGAAGGCAAAGGAAATTTATTGGCGCAAGCCACCTATCCCCTGCTCAAAGAAAATCAACACATCAATTTTATAGGCAATGTAGAAGGAAGAGATGTTTTTATTGATAAAGCAGATGTGATTGTTTGCGATGGTTTTACCGGCAACATCATCTTAAAGCTTGCAGAAAGCCTTTTTGAAATCACGGACCGCAAGTTGATTCGCCACGAATATTTTGACCGCTTCAATTTTGAAAACTACGGAGGCACACCTGTATTGGGTATTTCAAAACCTGTGATCATTGGCCATGGAATTTCCAAGGGCAAGGCATTTAAAAACATGATTGCGCTGGCACAAAAAATGATTGAGAAGGAAGTGATGCAAAAACTACAGGCAGAATTAGTGAACTAATGCTTCTAAAAGCTTTTGCTTCTTCACTATTAAACACAAGCTCTGCTATCTCCTTAGCTTGTGTTTATTTTAAGATACGCTGACGAGTTTTATTTGCTTATCTAAAAAGTAAGACAAGCATTTATTGAAATAGCTATTTAAACCGAATCACCACAAAGCACTACACAGAAACATGTGCTTGAAAGAAGTTTCAATTATTATTATGTTTGAGTTACGGGATAGATGATATTTCATTTGCATTCTTAGCTCACGGTGCTTAAACCTTGTAAGAAATATTTATCAAACAAAATGGAATCATGTTGTGTTTTGATGATGATTTAGTGCGTGTAATTTCTAATAAGCAAACAGCGAGTATTACCATTAATAATATAAGTTCAGGGAATAGGTTCTGCTCAAGCGATTTGAAAAAAATTTTCAAAATAATTAGTGATAAAGTAAAAATATTTTTTGGAAGGATACTGCTGTACTCCTATTTTTGCACTCCCAATTACGAAATGATCTCGTAGCTCAGTTGGTAGAGCAATACACTTTTAATGTATGGGCCCTGGGTTCGAGTCCCAGCGGGATCACAAACAGCAAATCAAAATTGCTCAGAGCCGTTCAGAACTCAAAAACTGAACGGTTTTTTTATTTACACGATTTCATATCCGCTCAAATCTGCTCAAAATTTTTGTGAGGATGCTGTGAGGATGTTTTTAGGATTTGTGAGGATAATGACAGAAGAAAAATCATCATTGCTTTTTTCACCAGTGAGGATACATACATTTACCATTTGTTTGACCGTCATGTTGCAGCACAGGGAAACCCAAAGGTGGTGACTTTTCCAAGAAACGTATCAAAAGGTATGAGTTTATAAAGGAACAGGTAATCAAGTACTGCAAGCATAAGTACAACACTGAAAAAGTATCCTTGGATAAACTTGGCAAACCCTTTTACGATGGCTTCCGTAGATTCATTCATAAAGAACTGGGGCTAAACCAGGAAACACTAAAAGGTTATATGAAAGTATTTACTGCCGCAGTAAACTCCGAATGGGAACGTGGTGATCACAACGCTAAAAATCCGTTTATAGGTTGTTCCACCGATGGTGGGAAAGTTAAACGTGAGGCACTTACTTATTCGGAATTAAAGGCCATCGAAAATCTCAGTGATGAACTTCTCGGAGAAAGTGTTGGATTTGCACGTGACCTCTTCATGTTTCAGGCTTATTCAGGAATTAGCTTTTGTGATACGCAGGTCTTAACAACAGATTATTTGATGGTGTTGCAAGGTGAAGAATATTTGGTGAAAGACAGGGAAAAAAATCTGAACCATGCGAATTCAAATTTCTTTTCAGTACCAATTACACCTGGTATGAGGGATCTACTTGATAAATTCAAAAACCATCCGAACTCAGCAAGGAACAACCGATTGATCCCATCGATTAGTAATTCCAACTACAATAAGCACTTAAAAATTATCAAAGCTTATGCTGGTATTCAAAAGAAACTGAGCAGCCATATTGGTAGACACACATTTGCGTGCTTGTTTCTTGAAGGGGGCGGTTCGCTTGAAGTGTTGATGAAAATGCTGGGGCATTCCCGAATTTCTCAAACGCAGGAATATGGTAAAATCACACCAACCAGGGTTAGCAAAGAGGTGAGAGATGCCTTACAGTACATCTCGAATAGGGACACCGAAATTGTCCCGATAAGTACAGTCCCAAAAAACAGTGAATATGGTACTTAAGCAATTAGCAGACGAAATATTCTATGAGAAAAAAGACGAATTACGACAGATCATTCGGGAGGAACTAGAACGATTGCAAACTCCTACCCCACAGCAAAATAACCCATACCTGCAAACTAATGAAGCTTGCAAATACCTTGGATGTAGTCCAAACTGGTTAAGCAACTTCTGTATTAGATATAATATAATTCCCAAAAAAATTAGTGGTAAAAATTACTACTTGCGATCAGAGATTGATAAAGTTTTTGTGAACTAAAAGCTTGTTATTCTCATCTTGGTAATACTATTGTTTTCTAATCTGACTCATTGTTCGGGTGTCGGCAGCCAGCCTGGTCAATTCATTGTAGTTGGTAAACATCTTCATCGTCAGGCACAATAATAAACTTCCCCTATTGTTGAAAAATAAAGCTAACAATAGGTACGGCTTTTACATAAGCCACAGTAAAATTAAAAACAAAATGAATTTTTCTTATTTATGTTCCAGCTGGGACAAAGCTTCCCATGCTTACAGGCATCAATTTATAATAACATGTTCCTTTTTCAAGAGGTTAATTACTCTGTCCGTCCAAGCGGATGAATGCTCACAACATGTTTTGGATTTCCAAAACAAAAAATTACAATATGCTCTAAACGAATATCCGAAAAACTATATTGATAAGGACTTAAAATACCTTTTACCAATTCTGGACTATCGTTTCGGCAAAGGTGTGGCGAAGATTGTAAGTAACATTCCCATCACCACAACCGCTTTATGTTTAAATGCCCCACTGGAGACAAAAAATGTAACTAATAATAAAATAAGAAGACATGAAAAAAGGGAAAAGTAGTGGTAGACACAGTAAAGTTTTATTTATACCTGGATCAATATAAAATTGATCATCGCAGTTTGAAAAAATCATTAGATGATTATGATGTCATAACTGGATCAAACGGCGTTGAACGAATTTCTGGGAACTTGGCTAATATGAGGATCAATGAACGCAGGTTCGTTCTTCAGATTGAAGGAAGTTTACCGAAATTTTATCATGGTAATAACTTCAGGCCCCTAGATATTACTGAGTTGAAGCATTGCATTGAACTTCTGTCAGACAGATTGCATTTACAGATCGAGAATATGGGAATTTCGAGAGTTGATATTTCCGATTCGGTTGCTGTGAGTTTAAAACCAAAATACTACCTGGATTGTCTGGTAAGCCACCCTTACCTTGAAAGAGAGCCCAAGGGCAGGAATGGCATATATTTCCAAAATAAATCCAGGCATACGACAATCTATGACAAATCTGAAGAACTCAAATCAAAAAAGAAAAATATACCCGTTAAGTTCAGAGAACAGAACTGGCTTCGTATCGAACATGTTCATAAACGTGACGTGACTGACTGGTTTCCATTTCTAAATAATATCACAGGTTTGTATGAACCAGAAAACTACATCGCGACAATTAATCATTGGGAAGAAGAATTCAATTCAATTCAAAAGGTGGACACATGCACTGGCAAGTTGGATAGCATTACAGACCAGATGGATTATCATAAATTACTGATGGTTGAAGGGATGCGACAGCGGGGTGGTCAACTGGCGGCTCTGAGGGAACTGGAAACATTATATGATCTGGGCAAATACCAAAACAATAGAAGTGGTAAAGCAAAACTTCGACGACATAAAAAAGAAGTGAATCAGTTATTTGAAATCTACAACAGTCTCGATCCATCGTTTAAAAGTCTGAAAAAAGAGTTGTGTGAAAAGGTTAGACTTCATGCTGCCAGGAATCGGGAAATGTTAATACAGTAAGGGGTTGTTGAACAATCCTTTTCTTTTTTTATAAACTATTGTAACTGAACAAGTTTATTAGTGAGGACACTTTGTTTTGTGGCGTTGGATAAGTAATTTGCCCCACAAAGAAAATTTCTTATCTGATGCCAAAACTTGATTTAACTACGCTGGAAAGCTGGTTGTGGGACTCAGCCAATATTTTACGGGGCAGCATCGACAGTTCGGATTTCAAAAACTTCATATTCGGATTACTCTTCCTGAAAAGGGCCAATGACGTTTTTGAGGAAGAGGTTCAAACCCTCATTAGCCGGGACGGCCTTAGCCGTCCCGACGCTGAGGAGGAAACCTACTTTTTCATTCCCAAAGAAGCCCGCTGGGAAGAAATAAAAAAACAGACGGAGAACATTGGTGTTGCGTTGGACAAAGCATTTGCTGCAATTGAACGTGAAAACACCAGTTTGGAGGGTGTGCTCTCTGCCACCAAGTTTGGTGACAAAGAAAAGCTTAGTGACGATATTCTACAACGTTTACTGAGACACTTCAACCAATACTCACTAAAGAACCTGGATTTATATACACCCGACCTGTTGGGAGACGCATACGAATATCTCATTAAACAGTTTGCCGATGATAGTGGCAAGAAAGGCGGTGAGTTCTACTCCCCTCGCGGCGTAGTAACCACTATCGTCCGCCTGATCAAACCGCAGGTGGGTTACAAGGTGTATGATCCAACATTCGGATCTGGTGGTATGCTCATTGAGTCCGCCAAATTCGTTTCAGAATTACCTGGTGGAAAGGTTGGCAACAACGTAAATATTTCGCTGTTCGGCCAGGAAAAAAACATCGGTACCTGGGCCATTGGCAAGATGAACATGATTCTTCACAACTACATGGACGCGGATCTTAGAAAAGGTGACACACTTGTTAATCCGCAGCATAAAGATGATAACAATGATTTGATGTTGTTTGACCGTGTGATTGCCAATCCACCCTTTTCAATGGATGGATGGTGGACACCAGCAGAAGTGAGTCAGGAAACAAAGCTGGATGGAAACGGCAGGAAAAAAAAGATTGCACCTAATTACAGCAAAGTGGTTGTAGATAAGTAAGGACGCTTTCAGTATGGCATCCCTCCCCGTGGTTATGCAGATCTGGCATTTCTCCAACACATGATAGCGGTGTTAAAACAAGACGGCAAAGCTGGTGTAGTATTGCCGCATGGCACATTATTCCGTAGTGGTGCGGAAGGCACTATTCGGGAAAAATTATTGAAAGATGATTTGGTAGAAGGAATTGTTGGATTGCCACCAGCATTGTTTTATAATACTGGTATTCCAGCAAGCATCTGGATCATTAACAAAAGCAAACCAAAGCACCTGAAGAACAAAGTGATTATTGTGGATGCCAGCGGTGAGTACAAGGAAGGTAAAAATCAAAACGAACTTCTGGAACCGCACATCAATAAGATTGTGGGAGCCTATGATGCTTTTGCTGTGAAAGCCGATGGTGAAGGGATTAGTGAAAAGTTTGCAAGATTGGTGGATGTGGAGGAGATTGTAGGAAACGATTATAACCTCAATATTAGCCGTTACATAGACACCAGTGAACGGGAAGCAGAAATACACCTACACCATGTAAAAGCGGAGCTGGAAAAGCTGGAAGAACGTGAAAAAGAGATTGATGAAAGATTAGCTACCTTTTTAAATGAGTTGGGTATATGAATGAAGCGCATAAAATGACTGAGCTGGGAGAATTACCTGATAATTGGACATTGAAAACTCTGAAGGAAATTCACAACAATAAAAGCAAAACTATAGAGCCTTTCAATTTTCCTGAAGAGAAGTTCGAACATTACTCAATCCCAGCATTCCAAGAGAATAATAAGAGACCTATCTTGACTAATGGCTGTGAGATTAAAAGCAACAAAATATTGGTCGAAAATGGCGATGTCCTGTTTGGAAAACTAAATCCATCCAAGCCGAAAGTTTGGTTAGTTAACAAAAACGCTTCATATAAGAAAATCGCTTCAACCGAGTTTTTGCCGATCACTGTTAACAAGGATCAGATTTTGCCAACTTTTATATACCAGTACTTGCAAACTTCATTTTTCTTGGATAAAGTATGCTTACTGGCAGCAGGTTCAACAAATAGTCACCAAAGGATAAATCCAACATCTTTTTACAAAGAAATTATACCAATTCCACCTTACCAAGAACAACAGAAAATAGCGGGAATCCTCTCTACCGTTGACGAAAAGATTGAAGTGATTGAAGCGCAGATCACTCAAACCACAGAACTGAAGAAAGGATTGATGCAACGGCTGCTTTCTAAAGGCATCGGCCATACACAGTTCAAAACCTCACCGCTGGGAGAAATACCTGAAACGTGGATGATCAAAACCATCGGAGAGCTACCAAATGTTGTAAGAGGTGCAAGTCCACGACCTAAAGGAGACCCTCGATATTATGGTGGAAATGTTCCAAGATTGATGGGACAAGATGTGACACGTGATGGAAAATATGTAACCCCTCACATTGACTTTTTGACTGAAGAGGGGGCCAAAAAAAGTAGGTTTATGTTGGCTGGCACATTAGTCATGATTTGTTCAGGAGATGTTGGAGTACCCTCAATTTTGTCAGTTGACGCATGTGTTCACGATGGATTCTTAGCGTTTCCTAAAATATCTAAAGAATGTCATAAAGAATTTCTGTACTACACATTCGATTCATTGCGTCAAGAATTTGATAATTCCGCTACACATGGTGGTGTGTTTACGAATTTGACTACAAGTATTATTAAGGAATTTCAAATACCTATACCACCGTTGGATGAACAAATAAAAATCAAAGACATACTTAGTACAGTCGATGAAAAGCTAAAAGCTCTGGCGGCCAGGAAAAATATTTACACTGATCTTAAAAAAGGGTTAATGCAACAACTTCTCACAGGCAAAATCCGTGTCAACCAAACTAACAAACCACATGAAACAACTCAATCAAGACGCTTACAACCTGCTATTGAAGGCTAACCAAGAAGCCATTCAATTCTACACAATGTATGAGGGACCAGATTGGTACCAGCTCACTTATGATCTGTTTAAAGAAGCACCACTGGAACGCATGAATGATTTCTGGAAAATCGTAGCCTATACCTACTCCTGGATGCCGACGATTCCCGTTGTTAAGGCTCACCTGATAAAAGATTCCGATGCATTGCTGCACAGACTCCAGGAATTAAAAAGAGGGGATCTTTCTCATCTTCAGAAACTGTTTCAACAACTTATTCCCGTTATCAATAACAGTCTGGTAGGTATATCGAAAGTACTGCATTTCATTGCACCTGATCGTGTCCCCATCATTGATCGCAATGTACTGCGCGGCTGGAATATTTTCTTTAAGCAATACTCTGAGTACGAAGCTCCTTCTCTTCCCAATTATCGCACATCTTTGAATGGGAAGCATGTTTCAAAATACATGATGTACCGTGACACGATGATTGGATGGGTGGCTAACGGTGAAGGTCAATTCACTATGCGAGACCTGGAATTTGCCTTCTTTGAGTTGGGAAGGAATACTGAAAAGGAATTACAGGATTGTCATCCAACTTATACGATTTAAATATGACGGCATCACCAGAATACATATACTCTGAGCTTCCCGCCATTGAGTTATTCAAGCAATTGGGATACCAGTATTACGATGGTTGTCTAACGAATGAACGGAGTGATATCACCGAAGTAGTGTTGAAGGATCGTTTACTCAGCGCCATTACCCGTATCAATCCATGGATCAGTAGTGCCAATCTGCAAAAGGCATTTGATAAAATCACAGGCGTACAGGGTGCCTCGCTCATGGAGATCAACCAACAGATTTGGGAACTTTTGCGTGGTTCAACTTATTCAACCAGTACTGGATCTTCTTGCGGAAGAAAAAAGAAATCCTTCGCATTGCATAGCTCTTTTCCATGCATTATGCTTTGTAATTTGCCGCGCAGGTACAAAGCCTCAAAAAGCTTCAAATGCTTTATTTTGAGCCTTCCCACAGGCTTGGCAATTAAGTAAGGTGGAACCTTCCATCAACCAAACGCGCATTTTTTCATTTTTTTCTGCAATATGCCATCTTTGACATGCGGGGCAACTATTTATTGATTGTATGACCGCACTTACCAGAGAACAGGAAGCTCTGATCCACCTGACTAAAGCCCTAAGCAACCCCACCCGTCTTTCCATGCTCATTTATTTAAGTAAGGCTAAAATGGCCATGTGCGGCTCCTTTACCCGCATGATGGGTGTGCCACAGCCCCAAGCTTCAAGAAATCTAAAGATGATGACAGCGTGTGGATTGGTATGCAAGGAGAAAATCGGAAAAACCTGGATCTACACGCTTAATCAGGTAAAATGGGAGGCAGTGCAACAGCTTTGGAGTACGACATCCCAGTACTAAAGGATTGTACGGACGTTAACTATTTACTCGATTAGGAGTTGATATAATGTGATGAATTCTTCTTTTTCAATTACGATTGCGTTATTGTCATAAACGTATGAATGGAACTTCAATGATTCATTCCATTCCGCAACAATGATAGCCAGATAACCAATTAGTCCATTTTCTTCCTTTATATCACCTATGATATAATCCCAATACCACTCAGCAATCTGTTGACTTGTTTCTGGTGTCCATTCATGACAAAGGAAAAGTATTTTTAAGGGGGCGTTCAAGCTGCATAACTTGTACACCTCTTCGTTTGAGCAATGAATATTATTTTCAGACTCAATAAATATTTTGGGAACTTCAGTTTCCTGTGAGGCTTTTAGATACATTATACCGTCAACCAGAAAAGTTTTTTCCTTTTTAAACCCAAGTCCCAGAGCGTTGGCAATTTCAGGTAGCAAGTGATCAAAATAATATACAGTCCGATTTGAACGAGACTTCCATGCGGTTTCAAATCGTTCAAATGACATCAAACTTGTTTTCTTCTTAAGTTCAGCCTTAAACTGTTGCCATAATTGTAGGCTTTGATTACTCATAAACTGGGATTTAGGATGAGTAAATTATAGAGTATTTGCTTTAGTCTGCGAACCAAATGTTCGCACACGGGTAGCGATACGGCGCAGTACTACGCCGTTTTCATAATTAGTCTTGTCAAGATCTAACTCGTATTCACCTTTGAAACGATACATGACCTCTCCCAATGCACTGATGACATGTGCAAAAACAATACGTTTTACGCCTGCATCTTTTCTTGTTTGGTCGATATGAGTATTACGCTTTTCGCTGTCTTTGCATATTTCAATGATTACGCTGTCATCATCTGAAATCGAGTTTTTCCATTCATTATTCTCATATAGCTTCGGAAACCAAATGAACTTGCCTGACTCAGGGTGCTTTGCACCTCCTGTCCAAATACTTTTTGGTTCATAACTGTTACCAAAGCAATTGGCGGCATCCACCATTGTTCGAAAAGCTACGTCGTCATGAAGATCAATATAACCACGCTGTATGTAGGTTGCTGGATTTTGTTCGGCTTCAAAGTCCCATGGTTTAAAGTTGGAACTTTGTAGTTTCGTTTCTTTTAGAAATTGCACTACTTCGGAAATTTGTTCGTGTACTTGCGCCAATGGCATGCCGACAACAATCACACGTTTTACAAAATGTCCCGTTACGCTGATAATATCAGCCTCTCTTATTTTGTCGTGTAGAACACGGTTGCCGTCTTTAGTAAAGTGTTGGGCCTCATCTATCTCAACATGAACTTTAAGTTGCGGGAAGTACATGTCAGTTAAGGCAATTCCGTTTGGACGTTTTACATATTGTTGAGTTACAAACTTTATTTCTATATCGTCAAGTTGATGCCAAATACGGGTAATAACATAATGTTCAAACACCTTCTTTTCTGCACGTGAAAACTGTTTGGCTATGTATTCAAGTT
>JGI24806J26614_1000398_pt1 | contig 12931 bp, 12 predicted proteins | sample Kansoi200umMDA_FD_26614 | JGI IMG/M metagenome (IMG submission 26614)
AGTGAGTCTTTCAAGGTCATATCTATGGAACATACAACAGCGTATAAGTCTTTCTAGAGTTTATAAATATAATGTTATTGGTAGGATTTCTCTATCAAGAATCTACAAATGGCATCTTGCAAATCGTGTAAGCTTATCACGAACATATAAATATCATGTAACTAATCTGGTGTCTAAAGCACAAACTTATAAATGGCACTTAGAACAGCGCATATCACTATCAAGGATATACAAATACAATTTAATAGGAAGGGTTTCGTTATCTCGAACCTATAAATGGCATATCACTAATCTAGTAAGTAAATCAATTACTTATAAATATAACATTAATGTCAGGGTCAGCAAGTCATTAACACTACTATATGATATACTAAAGCGTGTCAGCATACATTCAACATTCAGATGGCAAATACCAGAAAGACAATTCAGTAGAGAAGGTCCACTTAATCCAGATGTAGAAGGTAAGAACTATGGATTCCAATTAAAGAAATTCAACTATTGGAAATCATATTTGTATAAAAATCCATTAGGTAAAAGACACAAAACATCGAAATACCGTACAGGTTAATTGTTATATTTTGTGTTCACTTTTTTACATTCAAAACCTTGGACTACTTTCAGATAATAACTGCAGTGTCAACAGTGGTACTTATAGTAGGTGGTATCTACACACTCAGAGAACAACTCAAAAAGAGCAGACTACAATCCAGAGCAGAGATGGTAGAATCATTCAAGACAGAACTAGAACCATTAAAATTACTAGTTACTAAAGACAAGGAAAGTATCTTAACTTCCCTTAACGCAAAAGAACAGAGTATTAATGATTTGTGGAAAGATTTAGAATTGATGGAAGATCATTTGAATAAATTACAAGTGCAAGTAGCAGAGCACAAAGGTATAATAGATGTGCAAACTCCCCTTATATTAGAAATCAGGAACCAAATAGACCAACTAAGAATGAAACTAGAGACTATACAATCAGGACTGAATATCAAGTGAATGGTATTAATGGTTCTGCTCCAAAGATTAACTTAGGTTTATCAGTCGGTGCAATAATGCTATTGATATTCGGTATTATTGTAGGTGGATTCTTTATACAGGAAACCAAAAAAACAGCAGATGATGCAAGAAACATTGCAGCAGAATTTGATAAAAAAGTATCTACATTCATAGAAAATTGGCAGAAACGTGTACAGACTAGTAACAAGATAAACAATGGTACACAACAAAAACTATTGAACATAACTCAATTAGGAACAGAACAAGAAAAACAATTATTATCATTACAGAAAAATGCATCAAAAATATTAGACTTACAATTAATAAATGAAAATCAATTAAAAGAGAATCTAACAAAACATAGAATAATTGCAAACCAAACACGAGATAGGGTAATAGAGTTACAAAATGATACACAGACATTAATCAAACAATTCAACCAAACCAATGAAGATCAAAGAACAAAAGCAGTGAGCAACATACTTGAAGGAGTTCAACATATCATAGGACAATTAGATGAAAAACAAAAGCAAGCAGTGGCAAACCTAACAGCGCAACATGATGACATACTTAATATAATTAAAAATAACACTAAATAACATATGCCCGGTAAACCTTTTCGTAAGAAAGGATGGAAGGTATATCACGCACTCAGAAAGAAAGGTATGTCAAAGACCAAAGCAGCAAAGATTACATCAGCAATGAAAAAGACTAGACTAAAGAAAAGAAAGAAAAAGTAATAGTTCCATAGTATTCGAACAGAGAGCTAGATATAATGGCATTCGGAATCGAAATACCAATACTTATCGGATTGGCAGCAGTCGTAGTCGCCATATTAGAACGTGGATACAAATCGTATCTAGAAAAGAAAGCAGTAGATCCTAAACTAGAATTCAACGCAGCTTACCTATTAAACATCTTGATAACAGGTGGTGCTATGGTAGTTATAGTAACAGTAGTAGTTCCAGCAGTCTTAACAGAAATTGCAGCTCAACCAGACCAAGCATTAACTTTAGGTTCGGCATTACTAAACTTCATACTAGGATATGCAGCAACGTATAGGATATTAGACGGACTAAACGACAGCACAAAAACAAGGATAGAAGCAAAAGAAGCACAAGAGTGATATTTGTGTCAACCACTAATTTTTTTATTACAGTACTTAAAGTATTTCTAGCGTTAATCATAATTATAGGAGCAGGAGCAGTAGGTCTATATGTTATACCAAATATACTTGATACTCAATTTACGGATAATCAACTTAAACATCCATTCAATGTAGCACATGGTCAAACAGTAGCACCTCCAAAAGAAGGTACTCCACCAACACCAACACCACCAGCTAATTCAGGTACTCCACCAGCACCAGTTCCACCTACAGTAACAAATACACCAACACCAACAGCACCAAATCCAAACTTGCAGTATCTGCCTCAGAAAGCATATGTTCAAAGCTTTGCACCAGAAGTAGGTGTACCACAGAATGCAGTACCATTACAATCAGTACCACCAGTAATAGCACCAGCTTATCAACAGCAATCAACATCAGGTGGATTCGATGTAGGTTCTATTCTCAGTATGGTAGTGGCAGCAGGTTCAGGATTGTTTGCAAAGATGGGATTTGACAAAGCAAGAAAAGCACAAGATACAACCCAATCACTAGCAGAAACCAATGTTCAACAAGCTACTATTCAACAGAAAACATTAGAACAGGTATATGAAAATATGCCAGATAAAGGTGTAAGCATTAACAACAAACCAGAAATCAAACTAACTGAAGTAGCAAAGATGAAAGATGAAGCAGTAAAGACGGCGAGTAAAGCATGAGTGAAGAATTTTTAATAATAGAATCATTTTTGGTAGGTGCATTTATACTCATGGGTATGATCATTCATAAGTATGCATAATGTTTGAATTTCTATTTCTGACTATGTTTGGACTGATGGTAGTCTGCATGTTTGGATGCGGTTTATTCAGTAAGAATAGTTCCTCTTTATAGTATTAATAATTAATATTCTGTGGTATACGACACAGGATTTAAGAAAGACCCAATTCCACACAGATGTGGAGCAATACTAGAGCACTGTATTCTTGACAATGATTATACTTTGTTTTTCTGCAGTGTATGTAGAATTGTAATGGGATACCAGAAAGATAACAAATTTATGATGAAAGGTGAGATGTCAGGTTACAACCAAAACCAATACTCAGATAAGACACTCAAAGACTCACAATAATGTTTTTATCTTATCATTTATAGTCATGATTAAATCGGTATGCGTTGCTGAGGGTAGACTTATGCAGAAATGCATAGGCATCGGATTGTCCGTTATCCCTACCAGAACCATATCGTGATAGTTACTTCTCTATTTTCTTTACCTACCTTTCTTAAATATCAATGTCACAGATAGCATTTCCATTAACGCATGCTGGAACTATAACGAACCCACTTTCCTATATTGAAGAAACAGGTTCATTGGGTACAATGCCCTCAAATCCAACATTTACAGCAGTCAAAGTAATACAAGAATTTAAACCAAAGATCGATAATAACGAGATGGATGTACGCCAATTAGGTGGACATCTTTTGTACGGTATGCAGTCAGGTGGTCACACATATGGACTCAGTATGATGGTTCATCCATTCGACTTACCATTCTTAAAGTATGGTACTGAAGTTCCGAACTATGACACACCAGCTGGAACCAGTGCACGTGCAGTCTCATTCGCTTATAAATATAAACAAGCATTAGGAACCGCAGGAATGTCAACTCATTATCAAACATTCTTAGGTGGCAAAGCTAATACAACCGAAATATCAGTGTCTTCACAAGGATTAGTTGAAGCATCTATGGATTGGATATTAAGAGACATACCAATACCAGTAGCAGGAGATATTTCAGGAGCATCATGGCCAACATTTGCTTCAATCACATCACCAGTGCTTTCTAACGTAGACGGTGGAAACAAACCATTAACAATTAACTCAGTACAATATGCAGTAAAAGACTTTAAAATATCATGGAACAATAACTTAATAGTTGATCAATACTCAGGTAGTGGACTAGCAGATGCTATTACTGTCGGAGCAATTGAGATAACTGGTTCGTTCTCAACACCAGTTGGACAGTCACTAGTCTTAGAAACAGCAATGCATGACTTCCCACAGAACGGTGTAACAGCTTCATATAATGTGAAGTCAGGAACGATGGTCATTAACATGACAAACTTCAAGTTGATGTCAGATGCACCAAAAGGATGGAGTGCAGGTCCGACAGAAACAGCAGAACATGCATACACATTCAAGTGTAGTTCAGCAAGCTTAGGTACATCCTAAATTTCTTTTATTTCTTTTTAGCATTTTATATATCTTACAGGTAATGTCGGAAGAATTAAAAGAAAAACCTATAGAGATTCCAAAATCATTAGCATTCTTGCTAGGTGGAGAATCTGCTCAGGTAACATTTGATAACATGACAAAGCTATGCAATCAAAAAGAATATACAATCAATGATGTAGTATTCAAAAGAAAAATGTTAAAACCAAAAGAATTGGTTGAATTCATGAACATTCAAAAAACATTAGATGAAACTAAAGACCCTGAAACTAGAATGCAACTTCTAAAAGAACAAGCAAAGCTATGTCTCACACTAAAAGATAATACAAAAGACTTTGATGCAGTATGGGAAGATACGGATGCAGTTCATATGGAAATCGTGCTAGGAGCATGTATGCTAATAGCAAGAGGGTTTCGTAAGATTTAGATCATCCCGTAAAGACGGAATGGGTTTTGATATCTGGTATGAGAACCCTGCATTACAAGCAAAATTCCAGTATGGACATAATGCAATATTCAATGAAATGGAAGCACGTATAAGTCTATTATATAATTTAGTAGAAAGAAGAATCATGCCTTGGCAATGGGATTGGGAAAATTATACAGGTGATAATGCAGATATGATAGGGTTCTTTTATCCAGAAGACTTTGAAGCATATTTACAAATAGCACATTTTGAGAGTCTTAAGAAATGATAAAAGTTACTACTAAAGGAGTAACAGGTGCAGGACGATTATTAGAAGAGTTCACAACAAATGTTCCACAAGTAATGGGTAGTAGACCATTAGATGCATTTTTAGATATAGTTAGAGACAATATGCAATTAGATGCACCAGTAAGAACAGGTTATCTTAGAAGCAATATTAGAAGTTATAGAACAAGTATAACATCAGGTGCAGTAACATCATATGCACCATATTCACAAGCAGCAGAAGAAAGGTCACGTAGACCATATTTCTTCAGAGATAATACATTCAGTCATGCAGATGTAGGTGGTTTGTTAATGGGAGATGCATCAATACAATATCTTCAGATATTAATTAACAAATACCAAAACATGCCATAGTTTTGATATAGTATGCCTTTTGGTGGATCAGGTCTAAATTACACTCTTTCTTATACTGTTCAAGTAATTGGTGGTCCTGCTGCCGGTGGACAAATCACTGGTGTTAGTCAAGCAATTGATAAGGTAGACGCATCCAACAAGAAAGCAACAGCATCTAGTAACCAGTTTGCACAAGGTCAGAAAGGTGCAGAGACAGCAGTTCAAAGTCATAACAAAGCACTGAAAGGTCTAGTCTTTGGTATCACCGGTATGATTTCTTCCGGTGTAGAAGCAATTGGAATGTTTGGAATGTATACTGATGCTCAAGAAAGAATGAATGATGCTACAGCAAGAGTAGAAGAAGCAACCAAGAAATATGGTGAAACATCTAAACAAGCAAGAGATGCAACCAGCGAACAAGAGAAAGCAGAACGTGCTTTGAACATGGTTCGTAGAAACACTATATTGTCAGGGTTCGATATGCTGACATGGATTACTTTAACAGTAACGCAACTTAAGAAAATGGATTTAAGTTTATCATCCGTTACAGGTATATTTAGTAAATTAGGAAATGCTATAAGAGGTGTTAGTAGTGGTGCAGGTACAGGTATAAGTTCAATATCAACACAAATGACCAACTTAGAAAAAGCGGTTAAAACAAGTGCTACACCAATGGGTCAATTAAGTGTAGCAACACAATCATTATCAAAAAATGCTAGAATGGCAGCAACAAGTGTTACACCGCTAGGTGGTGCGATAGCTGCAACTGCAGTAGCAGAAAAAGGAGCAATAGTTCAAACAAATCTATTTGGTAGAGCACTACAATTCTTAAAGATGAATATACGTGGACTACTAATAGGAACAGGTATTGGTGCAGCGGTAGTAGCAATTGGTTTCCTTGTAGAACATTTCATGAATCTAGCAGATGCATCAGGTCAAGCATCTCAAGCAACTGCAGAATCATCAGCAGAATTAAAGAACTCTATAGGTTCTTGGGGAGATATAACACAAATTGCAATGGGAGATGTAAACACAGCATTGGACAGTGGATCAAAAGACATGGACGATTATACAAAAGGTGTAGTAGAAAATATACAGCACCAAGTTCAAGAATGGCATAAGTTACCACAAGAAGTAGCATTATCATTAGCAGAAAAACGTAAAGTAGAATTAACTGATATGTTAAAGACAGAACAAGCAAGACCGAAGAAAGGAGAAATAGGAACTCAGAGTTTAATGGATGTATTTACAGGTAAGAAATCATTATTTGAACCTACTAAAGACGATGCAAAAATAAACAATTTAATAGCTGCAATTAAAGGTGTGGATGCAAATATAGCGACTCTGAAAAAGAATGTAGCTGATGCAAAAGTTGTCATAAATGCTCTTGGTCAAACATCTGGTACTACAGGTGCAGTTCTCGCAAATACACTTAATGTAAACCTGCAAGCAGTAGGTCAAGGAGCAGCAGCATTCAAATCTTCATTAACTGATTTAAATACAGCAATGAGTCATTTGAGTGCAAGTAGTGCACCTGCTGTATTTGCTGCATTAGAAGCAAGTCTTGAATCTATGGCAGATTCATTGAAACTTCAGGGAACAGCAAGAGAAACATTCATAAACTTATGGAAAGATTGGATAGATAAAGCAAAAGATGAAATAAAAACAAATACAGATGTTGCTGCTTCACAGAAAAAAGTAACACTCACTGTAGAAGAACAATTAAATGCAGCAAAAAATCATCAGAAAATAATAGATCTGAGAAACAAAGCAGCAGAAGAATCAATACAAAAACAACTAGACGAAGCTAAAGCATCTGATACTTATAGAAAAACAGTAGATGCAAATAATGAAGCAATAATACAGGGAGAACTTGACAAAGCAAAAGCACACCAACAATACAAAGATATGGTGGAAAAGAATTCATCAATAATAATACAGAAACAATTAGATGAAGCTAAAGCACATCAAGATTATGTAGATTTGGTAAACAAGAATAATGACAAATTAATACAAGAGCAGTTAGATGCAGCAAAAGTATCAGATAAAATTAAAAAGCAAAGAGAAGCTAATGCTATTGCAATATTTACATCAGAAAATAAATTAATAGCATCAGCTAACGAATCATTAAGACAACATGCATCAGAACTAGGAATGACAGATAAAGAACTAGAAAAATTTGGTATAACTGCTAAATCAACAGCATCACAAGTCCAAGAAAATAATAATGCTTTATCAGAACAAGTAATACAACTACAACATAATAATAACATGTTTCAATTAAGCACTAATTTAATGGTTAATTATAATCTTGCATATGCAAAAGGTGTTCAAGCAGCAGGTGAATGGGTATTAAGTATTAGACAAGCAGAAGTAGAATCAAATGGATTTCTTGCAGAACTAGAAAGTTTAGCAAGAGCAGGTGATACTAATGCAAGAATGTTCTTTGATCTTACTCGTGGAGTACGCATGTCTTCTAAAGAATTACAACAAACAGCACAAAGTACAAAAGATTTTGAATCTGGTGTAGCTGCTATTGCAGATGTAATAAATTCAAAAGCAGGTCCGGCATTAACACATTTCGCTGACTTGATATCAGAAATAGATAAAAAAGCATTCAAGAAAGGTAAGAAAGAAAAGTCAAAATTAATGGAACAGTTAGGTTTTGATGATAAAACAATAGACCAAGCAATGAAAGGTGTAGATAAACTACATAAAATATCAATGAGTATTGAAACAATTGGTGTTGGTCTTGAAAACATGACACTACTGAAGAAAGGTGGTGGAAAGAATGTAGGTAAAGCAATTGCAGAAAATATAGAAACTATAAAAGATGCATGGGATGACTTAAAGAAAGCAGATGAAGATTTATCACACGTTCATGGATATAGAGACTTACTAGACCAAGCAGCAACAGGTAGTCCAGAAGCAATTTCAAAGCTTCAACTATTCAATGCACAATTAAAAATATTCCAAGAAAATGATGGTGATATAAGTCCAGATGAAGCAAACTTCTTAAACAACATACTACAAACAGGTGATGCAGCAGTAGATACAACAGATGCACTTAAACCACTAAGTGCAGAGCAGCAAAAGATTGCAGATAATAACACATTAGCTAGAACTATAAATCAGGTTACCACAAACTTTAACTTACAGGGTAGAGCAGTAAGAGGTTTAACAGCTGACATGAACCAACTTGTAAATGTGTCAAATAAATATCCGGGAGGTGGTATTGGTGGTCCATCATGGATGAGAGATTACAGCATGTTAAGATTAAGTGCTAATACTAATGACCAAGAACAAGGTGACTTTAACAAGGTAGATACTAAGAAAGTAGATACTAAGATGACTGATGATATGGTTATAATCGGTAAAGCAATGCAAGCACTAGAAGTTGCTGCACAGAAACTACAAACAGGTCTTGCAAATCTTGCTAATCAAGGTTCTAACTCATTTGGTATTCTTGCCAAAAATTCAAGTACTGCAATGTCAGGTATGAGTAAGAATTTAACTGTAGGTGAAGTGGCAGCACAGAAATTACAAACTGGTATTGCAAACCTAGCTAACCAAGGTGCTAACTCATATTCAATATTAGCAAAAGCATCAAGTAAAAACATGAGTGGTATGGGTAACAATCTAAAGAAAGGCGAAGTAGCTGCACAACATCTGCAGACAGGAATAGCTAATCTTGCTAAACAAGGTTCAAATTCATATTCAATATTAGCAAAATCAAGTAGTACACAAATGAATGGTATGATTAAAAATCTAAAGAAAGGTGAAGTCGGTGCACAGCAATTACAGAAAGGACTTGCTAACCTTAGTAACCAAGGTTCTAATTCATTAATGGCATTAGCTAAAGCAAGCAGTAAAGCAATGAATGGTATGATTAATAATTTCAATAAAGGTATATCTGCTGCTCATGCTTTAACTCGTGCAATTAATTCAATACCTTCAGGTGGTGGAGGTGGAACATTCCATGCACAACATGGACTCCATAGAACATTACAAGATGATGCAGTAATATTTGCTCATAAAGGCGAACGTGTAGATATTGGACCTGACCATGGAACATCTACAGGATTACTTGGAGCTAGATATGGTGGAGACAGTGGTGGAGATACATATGTAACTCTGAAACTATCTGGTAACGATATAATAAATGATAAAAAATTAGTAAGAAAAATAACAACCACAGTTGGACAAAACAGAGATAGATTTGGTTAATGGCAACAGGTACACCTCCATATACAAATGTCCTTCGACCACGCATAACAATTAAATCAATAGATGGTAACGATACCCTTTACACATATGATTCCTTCTTAACCAACAATAATATTAGCATAGCACAATGTGATATGGAAAATGCAGTTGGTGAATCTGGAACATTTTCACTACTGGTAAATGATCATGACAATGAAATATCAAAAGATAGTATTCATAATGTTAAAGTATATTTAGAACTTGGTAAAACGAGCAGCAGTTATGAACATTTTATGATAGGTTATGGAGATGTGTTTACTGTAGAAAGACCAGCAACGAATGTTCAATATTATCGTATAAATGGATTTGGTTCTAAATTATGGGCATATCAACTCTTTATTAATAGACGTGAAACATATCGCAAAGATGAATCTGATGCCAAGATATACAATATTATCGACAACGCACTCACAAAAAGAAAATGGCGACCATTAAAAACAGGTGATGAATCTATTGAGGACATTACAAGTTGGTCACCAGATGGAATATCAAATAAAGTAAATACTCCTTATACTGTTATGAATAAGACATTTGTGAAGTTTGGTGATTTATGTGACGAGTTATGCGATATAACAGGAGCAGTTTGGTTCATAGATTATTCAACCGGTGATGAGATATTCACTTTATCATATAACCCAGATTTACAAACACCGATAATAATAAAATCAGGTGACTTAGAAGATAGAGTAAATGATGACCCTGAAGTTACATCATATATTAAAAATGCATTTAGTATAGAAGATAATACAACTACAGAAGCTGGTACTATGACCAGACTATTTACAACATCTATACAAGACTCAGTTAAAGTATTTGAAATAGAACCAACGGTTGGTTTAACAAGTACAAACTTTAGAGCAATTGCACAGCAGGTTGTGATAGATAATGACCAAAGACGTATTGAAGCAATAGAATTAAGTTTATCAAAGAAAGGAGATCCAGCGAGTCCTAATGATAGATTAAATGGTGACATTTGTTTAGACTCTGGTAACAAACCAACTGGTAACGTATTAGATGAATTCCACGTTGATTTAGGTTCCATAAAACATAACCCTGAAAAAATAATGATACCTGTAGAAATATCTGCAAAAGATTTGGATGTAGCGCAATCAAAGATATGGGTCAGAATATTTCAAAGGTCAGGTGATGGAGAAACCAATAGTGGTGAACCACAAGATGATCCTGATAACACCTGCTTTTGGCATCACAATGGAGTATTCAATACCACCCAACCATATTATTCAGCAACTGCACCAGAAGGTGATTCTAATAAGAAAAGTTCATTGGTATGGACTTCTACAAATCAGGGACCAATGTATAGAATATCAGTATATTCAAACATCAGAAGAATATTTGCTAGAACGAATTCAGCAGCAGCAAGAAAGATAAGACTCCGAGAAGAATTAATTAATACAGATTTTCTTCAGTCAAAACCAGAAGATGTTATGAGATATCTATCTCTTAGTTTATCTCAATCTTCAAAGGGTAGAAGGAGCATACCAAACCTTAGAGTAACAATACCTAATAACTTTCTATTTAGACCATATCAATGGGTATATTTTCAGGATGGATTATCAGATGTTACAGATTCATTACAAGTTCAAAGAGCATCATATACCATATCCTCTGGTGGTGGTGATGATTCACCAGTAGGTACATTACATTGTAATCTTTCATTGTCAGGAATTTATAACACATTAGTAGGAGCATGTACCTGTATATGAATATGCAGACTTCACAATTTGAATTACTTGGCATAACTAATCAAGATATACAAGAGATATTTGAAAGAGCGATAGACAATTCTAAGAGTAAAAACCCTAGTCTAATGTTTCTAGATGCATCTTATCTCTATACATTTGACTTGGCAGATTCCACCGAAATAAGAAAAATGAATTTATTAATACGATATGGTTCAGTCCCTGCAATAGAATGGCATAGATTATGTGAGCGATGGTATCAAGACCAAACAGTTAGGAATTCATTTGGAAGGATATTAAAACCAATAAAGATTTCAAGAACATTAGATAGAGTTACAAATCAGGGAATGCAGATGATAGCAACTTTACTGGTAGGTTCTGGTGGTGATAGTCTTACAACAGGATTTAACTTTAGAGGTATTGGTGACGGTGCAGCAGCAGAAGCATCACCAGCATCCACAGAACTTGCTAACTTAGTTGATATGATAGATGTTAATAATGCTCCTGAAGGAGGTTCGTTAAGCAGAGATGGAACAACGATATACTCAGTAGGTAATCATTCAAAGTCAGTACCAACACCAGCAAATGGTGAATTTACAGAATGTGGTATGTTTGATTCAGATGATGAAACACAATGGAACATGTTAGACCATTCAGTATTTGAGACCCCTATACCACATACGCAGAACGCTGATGCTCCCGGTTCAACCACAGTAATATACATGTGTAGTGCATAATGTCATCATACAATGTTAGAAACATCAGAGAAATTAGTACAGACCCACTTACTAAGTTCACTAATTCATTAGCAAAAAAACTATCCAAATTTATAAATGAACAAGCGCAGGACAAATTAGAAAATAAAGAAGATATTTATTCTGCAGCAGAAGATACAGACAGTGTATTAAAATTTCACAATTTCAATAGTACAAAATATTTTGATGGTATTACACCATATTACGCAGCATTTGAACCAGACTATACGAACCTTAGATTATGGTTAAGAGGTGTTAGTCTGGGTAATAGCTTAACAGATTGGAGTGAAGAAGGATATCATGCCGGTAGTGGTACACCAAATACTATAAATCTATATGGTGATCCTCTTCTAATAGATGGAACCCCTCTTGACCTAGGTATTCATACTGGTGGCATGAAGTCAACATGTTTAAGATTCAATAGACCTAATTCACAATATGAAAACACTGAATACATCAAGGTTAAACATGAAACTAGGAATCGTGCAATGGAAGATATAAGTGGTGGAATATCATTCTTCTTGAGATTCAGGGTTCATGATTTCGATTCACAGAATGGTTGGAGTAGAACCTTATTTCAAAAGAGAGATAATTTTGCTACGCCACCATATGATGGTATAAGAGTATTAATCCCTGAAAACGATAGTAGAATAATGGTCAGAATAAGAAAAAATGGATCACAATATAATTTTGTAACAGCATCAGGATCAATATCACTAAATACAATTTATGATTTATTGATAACTTATAATGAAGGCACTCATGCTGTTCATGTTTATCTTAATGGTGTAGATAAGACATTAACAGATCCCGGACCAACATCTAACTG
>JGI24806J26614_1000399_pt1 | contig 12923 bp, 10 predicted proteins | sample Kansoi200umMDA_FD_26614 | JGI IMG/M metagenome (IMG submission 26614)
GGGGGGGCTGTATAGCAGGGATGAATTGATCGTGGATCCCCGGGAAGCCGTCTCCGCCTTGCCGGTGTGGCTATCCGGCCAGCTGAAAGTGGAGTTCTATTGGGGGAAATGTGTGTCTTATATTTCGGATCAGGCGGTGTACATAGGCAACGACGAGGAATATGAGGCGGACCTGATCTTCATTTGCAATGGTGCGGACTTCGAGACGCTGTATCCCGAGCATTTTTCACAGCAGCCAGTCACCAAATGCAAGCTGCAGATGATGCGCCTGGCGCCGCAGCCTGCGGAATGGCGGATAGGGCCAGCGCTTTGCGGGGGACTTTCTCTCATCCATTACAACAGCTTTAAGGCTGCCGCATCCCTGGCAGGGTTGAAGCAACGTTATACGGAAGAGATGGCGGATTACCTGGAATGGGGCATTCACGTAATGGTCTCTCAGAATGGCAATGGCGAGCTGACTGTGGGCGATTCACACGAATACGGGCTTACCCACGATCCTTTTGATAAGGAGCTAATCAACCGGATGATCCTGGACTATCTGCGTACGTTCGTCCGGGTAAAGGACTGGCGTGTTACCCAGACCTGGAATGGCATATATGCGAAACTGACGGATGGAGCGTCGGATCTCTTCATTTCTCCGGAGCCTTATGTGTACGTGATCAATGGTTTGGGAGGCGCGGGCATGACCCTCTCTTTTGGTCTTGCCGAGGAATTAGTGGAAGGTTTGTAGTAGTTTTGCCGGATGAATAGACTGAGATCAATCATTGCGGCCAACCGCAATTTTCTTCTCTGTTATGGCTTTTTTTTCCTGGTGGGGCTGATATTCCTTCTGATGGAAGGGAAAACGGCCACCTTCTTATTCCTCAATCCTTTTCACCGGAGCCTGTTAGACTATTTTTTTATTGCTTTTACCTATCTGGGGGATGGCATTTTCGCCGTGGGGCTGGTTATTCTCCTGATGGTGCTGCGCCGCTGGTCCCAGGCCTGGCAGCTCCTCACTGCCTTTCTGCTGTCGGCATTGCTGGCGCAGATCCTGAAGAATGTCTTTTCCATGCCCCGTCCGTGGGAGGTCTTCGATCACAAGGAATACATTTATTTTATCGATGGTATCACCCGCCGTGGGTATAGCAGTTTTCCCTCAGGGCATTCCACCACTGTATTTGCGCTGGCGACCATGCTGGCTATGTTCGAGAAGAATAAAAGGACGAATGTATTTTACGTGCTGACGGCAGTTGCCGTAGGGTATTCGAGGATCTACCTGGGCCAGCATTTCCTGACGGATGTATTGATGGGGTCCTTTCTCGGGGTGACGACGGCCGTTCTTGTGCATTGGTTTTTTATCAAAAAGTTCCGGCCACCGCAGTAGCATCGCAGATTTCCACCTAAAATTTTCTGTATTGATATGATATACGTACGTTTGCGCTCTATTTTTGGAGAAAATTCAATTATTTTAACGCCTTATGCTTGAAGGTAAAAAACTGGTGATCGTACTCCCGGCCTATAATGCCGAGCTTACCCTCCGTAAGACGTATGGAGAAATTCCCTTTGACATTGTGGATGAGGTGGTGCTTGTCGACGACAACAGCAGTGACCGGACGGTGGCCGTGGCCCGCGAGCTGGGCATTTCCCATATCATCAAGCATGACAAGAACCGGGGTTACGGAGGCAACCAGAAAAGCTGCTATAACAAGGCGCTGGAGCTGGGGGCGGACATCGTGATCATGCTCCATCCCGACTACCAGTATACGCCGAAGCTCATCCCTTCCATGGCCTGGCTCATTGCCAATAACGTTTACCAGGTGGTGCTGGGGTCCAGGACCCTTGGCAAGGGCGCTTTGCATGGCGGCATGCCCCTGTATAAATATATCTTCAACAGGATGCTGACCTTCTTCGAGAACGTGATGCTCAAGCAAAAACTGGCTGAATACCACACGGGCTACAGGGCTTTTTCCAGGGAGATCCTCCAGCGGATAAACTACGACATCAACTCGGAGGATTTTGTTTTCGACAACCAGATGCTTTCCCAGATCATTTACCTGGGCTATGAGATCGCGGAGATCACCTGTCCTACCCGATATTTTGAAGAGGCTTCCAGCATCAATTTCCGCCGCAGCGTAATCTATGGGCTGGGCGTCCTGCAGGTGTCCGTTGTTCACCGTCTCTGTAAATGGGGGGTCATGAAAAGAGAGATGTATAAACCTCTTAAATAGAATATCTTTGCGGCCAAAAGCCTGGTAATGCGTTTGAACAAAACCACCACTATCGTACTCATCGCCATTCTCGGCGCCCTTTTTTTTATTCCTTTCCTGGGCCGGGTGCATTTGTTCGACTGGGACGAGATCAATTTCGCCGAATGCTCAAGGGAGATGATCAAGCTGGATGACTATTCCCGTGTATATGTGGACTTCAAGCCTTTCTGGGAAAAGCCCCCGATGTTCTTCTGGATGCAAAGCACGGCCATGAAGATGTTTGGGGTGAACGAGTTCGCCTCGCGCTTTCCCAATGCTCTTTGCGGCATCGTCACCCTTATCGTGGTCTTTTGCATCGGCCGGCGGATCTATGACAGCCGGTTTGGCGTCCTTTGGGCGCTGGCTTATGGGGGGTCGCTCTTTCCCAATATGTATTTCAAATCGGGCATCATCGACCCCTGGTTCAATCTCTTTACCTTTCTTTCCCTTTATTATTTCATATTATATCATTGGAAGCGGAATGGCTTTGACAAAGAAGGGTTGACGAGGCCGCTGTATTTCTACGTATGCTGGTCGGCCGTATTCATGGGACTGGCGATCCTCACCAAGGGGCAGGTGGCGCTGATGGTCTTCCTCCTGGTGCTGGGTGTCTACTTCATCTATAACCGGTGGAAATTCTTTTTCAGCTGGGGACATGTCCTGCTCTTCCTGGTGATCTCCTTTTTGGTGCTGTCCACCTGGTATGGATATGAGACGGCCAAGCGGGGACCCTGGTTCATCAATGAGTTCTTAAAATACCAATACCGCCTGTTCACCACGCACGATGCGGACCAGGCAGGATTCTTCGGTTATCACTATATTGTATTGCTGGTGGGCTGTTTCCCGGCTTCGATCCTGGCCATCCCTGCTTTTTTCAAGGGGCACTATGGCAGCCGGTATGACAAAGACTTTAAGAAATGGATGATCTTTTTGTTCTGGGTAGTGACCATCCTGTTTACCATTGTCCAGTCCCGGATCATTCATTATTCTTCGCTGGCCTGGTTTCCCGTCACTTTCCTGGCGGCTTATTCCATCTATAAGTGGCAGCGGGGCGAGGCCGTCTACAAGAAATATGTGGGTGTGCTTACGGCGATCCTCGGTGGGCTGATCTCCCTGTTGCTGCTGGGGGTTGCGATCCTCGGGCTGAATGTAAAAAGACTGGCGCCCTATGTTGATGATATTTTCGCCAGAGCCAATATGGAGGCGGAAGTGCATTGGTCGGGGTGGGAAGGGCTGGTAGGCATCCTGCTGGTCGCCTCATTGATCGTGGGCATAAGAAAATTACAGCAGGGCCAGTTCGATAAAGCCGCCCGGACCCTTTTCGTTGGCATGGCGATCGTGGTGTTTTTAGCGTCCGCCATTATTGTTCCCAAGGTAGAGCGGTATTCGCAGGGCGCCAACATCGATTTCTTTATTGCCCGTCAGGGGGAGGATTGTTATGTACATTGCCTGGGCTTTAAAAGTTATGGCGAGCTGTTCTATACGATGAAGGAAAAGCCGACGAATCCCAACTATTATAATGAGCAATGGCTGGTGTCAGGCGATATCGACAAGCCTGTCTATTTTGTCACGAAGGTGGACAGGGAACAGAATTATAAGTTCCCGCAATTAAAGGAACTGTATCGCAAGAATGGGTTCGTGTTCATGAAGCGGGAAGTTCCCGGCCATTAACCTATTTCTTCTTTCCCGAAAAGAATTTCAGCATATTGCTGACCACCTTGTCGTTGGCGCCCAGCTTCCCTTTAAGGGCTGTGTACAGTGAGACAAGGGCATTGTCCAGCCTGACGAGGATCTTTTTGCTGCCTTCGCCCGGCCTTGCCTGGTAGTAGGTTGCCCTCCGGAAAGGGTTGGCTTCGATCGTATAATAATACAGCGCGATAGAACGCCTGAAGACGCCTTCGGGGCATGTCATCGGCTCGGGATGGCCATGGAACGAGTCCGCATCGGTATTGAAGATCACACAGCGGTTGAATACGGGCGTTACCTTTTCTTCACAGGCCTTCATTTCCCTGTCCCATAGTTCCAGCTTGCCTCCCCAGGCCTCTTCCCATTCTTTGTTGAGGTAGACCAGCACGTTGACGCGGCGCTGCCATTTGCTGTGATGGGGATGTACGGTGAAGTCGGCATGTATGTTGAGATATCCTCCACGGGTGGACTGGTGGATGCCGCCACCTTCGAGGCCATCATCCTTCTGCAGGTCTTTGATACCTGTCAGCTTGCTGAGGAATTGCAGGAATTCAGGGGAGTTGAGCTCGTTGATCGTACTTTTGATGGTTTCAGGCAGGAGGTCCAGCTTATTGAGCCCCCGCTTATTTTCATTATAGTGCTTGTAATTGATCCAGCCGTCTGTTTCGTTGAGCTTATTGAACTCGGTGATACAATCTTTCAACACTTCGGGATTCAGAAAGTTTTCCAACACGATATGCGGATATGGGCTGGCACTTTGGTATTTTTTACCTAATTCGTCGAGCTGGCTGGTCCAATTGCTATAATCAAATATTTGGGTCGTGGTTGTCACTGCCTGCAATTTTAATGCGCAAAGCTACGGAAAAGCTGTGAGCTACGAGCCATGAGCTACGAGCAGGGTTTTAACAAGTCCTTAACTCACAGCTCGACGCTCCCGGCTCACAGCTAGTCTAATCGCGGCGCGATTCCAGGGTAAACCCGATGGTCGTGCCTACGTCGGGAGTGCTCCGGACATGGATGGACTGACCATGGGCCTCTATAATATGTTTGCAGATGGCCAGTCCCAGGCCGGTGCCGCCTTTATCCCTGCTCCGGGCTGCATCCGTGCGGTAGAAACGTTCGAATATTCTTCCTAGGTGTTCCTCTTCGATCCCGATACCGTCGTCGCTGACCTCGATCAGGTCGTTCTTTTCGTCTATTTTATAGATACTGGCTACGATGGTGCCGCCGGGTTTGCCATATTTGGTGGCATTTTCCACCAGGTTGGTCAGCACCATGCGGATCTTTTCCTTATCGGCGAAGACGGTGATAGGGGATTCGCATCCTTTTTTGATAGAGGTTCGGATATTCTTCGCGGTGGTTTTGATGGAGAGTGATTCGAAGCTCTCTTTGATAAGGTCCTGTATGATGAAATTCTGCTTGTATAAAAGCTGCTCTCCCCGCTCCAGGGTGGAGATCTCATCCAGGTCGTTCATGAGGTTTACCAGCCTGTCCACATTCCTGGCGGCATTTTCCAGGAATTTTTTCCGGATGCCCGGGTCTTCCATTGCCCCGTTGAGCAATGTATCGACGTATCCCTGGATGGCGAAGATGGGTGTCTTGAATTCGTGGGCGAGGTTTTGCAGGAACTCTTTGCGGTAAGCCTCATTCTTTTTCAGCAGTTCGATCTCTTCGTTGCGCTTTTCCCCCCATTTTTCCACGTCTTCACGCACTTCGTCGATACTTTTCTGGGGAAGGATGTATTTAAAATAAACCTCTTCCTTTTTGGTAGCCTTCGTCTGGTGGATGAGCTTGTAGATCAGCTTTATCTTTCTGTAGATAAACTTTTCCAGTGTGAACTGGATAAGGCCATAGCTGCCGGAAAAGACGATGAGAAGGGAGGCTGCGCCTACGATGCCATTGTCCGTCAGCAAGTAAATGCCCGCTGAAATAGGCAGGGCCAGCAGTCCGGCTGTCAGCGCAGACAGTTGTTTGGGCGATAAATTCTTCGTAGAGGGCATCCTGTAAAATTACGAATCCCGATTCACAGATTGAACTTGTAACCCACTCCTTTGACGGTGGTGATGCAATCCAGCCCTAATTTCTGCCGGATCTTACGGATATGGACGTCGATGGTCCGGTCGCCCACGATCACTTCGTTCCCCCAGACCTGGTTCAGGATTTCATTGCGTAAGAAGACCCTGCCCGGACGGGAGGCCAGCAGGTAGAGCAGCTCGAACTCTTTTTTTGCGAGGGTGACGTCCTTGCCATCTACGGTTACCTCGAATTTGGAGGGGTCGATCGTCAGGTTCTCTATTTTAAGGACCTTTTCTTCCGGCTCCTTGTTGATCCGGCGGAAAAGCGCATTCACCCGGCTGACGAGGATCTTGGGGCTGATGGGTTTCGTAACATAGTCGTCCGCACCTGTTTCCAGTCCCCGGACGTGGGAGCCTTCATCGCTGAGGGCCGTAAGGAACAGGATCAGGGTCTCTTTAAAAGCAGGCTGGGAGCGAAGGATCTCACAGACCTCTACCCCGTTTTTCTTCGGCATCATGATGTCCAGGATGATCAGATCCGGGCGGGTTACTTTAGCCTTACCTACCGCTTCATCCCCGTCCTTGGCTGTGACTACATCATATCCTTCCTTGCTCAGGTTGTATTGTATGATCTCCAAAATATCGGGTTCGTCGTCGGCTATGAGGATCTTCTTGCCTTTGGATTCCATTTCAACTAAAAATTTACGCAAACCTACTGGAAATAAAGCTATGGGCGGATCATAGCCAATCAGTTTACAATTTGTTAATACATAAATAACATCGGCTGATACCCATAAACCCTTATCATCCTCCCGGGGTCGTCCTCCAGGGGTATTCTCTTAAATTAGCACACATTTTCCTTTGGTCGTAAATTTGCATACATTACATTCGGAGCCAGCTGATCAATTCTTATGATTATACTTTTACGATCCATTCCTTTTGCTGCAGCGCTATCTGTACTCATGATAACATTCTCTTTCAGCGGAATGGCGCAGACCAATGCATATCCATATAAGGTGGCGCAGGACCGGATGCTCTGGCATGATAATGTGGACAAAGAGCAGCAAAAGCTGATCATCGCCGGCGGAGGCAAGCGCGACAGTCTGATCCGGCTGACCAGGGACGAGACAGTGAACCTCCAGGTCACCGATGCCCTGGAGCGGCAGGTGGATGAGCTTCAGCAGCAGATCGAGTTTGATTCCACGCTGAATACAAATAACAAGAAAAAATATCTAAGGGCACTGGAATTCCTGTTAAGGGGTTTTCACCAGGCATACACCACTAAAGACATCCAGGTTTCCGCCGCCCCTGCGTTAATTGCTGCTTTTAAGCGGGCGATGGAGCTGGACAGGAAGGGAGAAAGTATCGAGCCTGTTATCACCGGAGGAAGCTATGAGACAGGGAAGGTACTGGTGGAATGTTTTCTTTATCCCACCGAGAACATCGGCGTCAAGCCTGCCCGTCTTTACCTGGTTCGACGTTATTGTGAAATGCACCCTTCGCTGATCCTCAATTATTTACATAATCATCCCGGCCTACCCTTCGAGGATAGCCTCATCGTCATAGCGGGACATCATGACGTCCGCCAGCTGTATGATTTTGCGGCTGCCAGCGGTGAGTTGGGCGCCCATATCCGCAGCTGCAAGGATACGCTGGTGCATACGGTGTCCTTGATAGCGAACAGCCGGAGCGGTAACAGCAGGAGCGGCCAGCTGTATTTTCCTTTCCTGGACAACCTGGTGAAGGGACGTATCACCACCGAAGAGATCGATAAAGTAACGGGCGATGAGCTGAATTATTACCGGCTGCTGGTGAAGACGCGGCTGGACTATGCCGGCAGGATATTGCCGCCCGAAAGAGATACGCCACTGGAAATGAACGCGTTGACAGATATGCTGATGAAGAAGGGAAAGGAGATCTTCGTGCGGGAGATCAACGCGCTGCATACGGTGGAAAACCCGGCCATCCGATTTAAGATCCTGGACCCGCTGACGCCGGCCGAGCTTTATTACCTTATTGTGCTTAGCGAGGACGAGATCTATACTTCCAGTTATCTGGGGGTCTATGAAAGGATCTTCCAACGCATGGCCAATCCTTTTGGCGACAGCCTGATCATGCAGGTGCATGGCGATTATTTCCGTAAGTTCATCAAGATGGCTGCCGCCTATAATAAGCTGGACCATTTCCTCGGCACCATGGACAAGCAAAATGCGGGCACCATCATGAAGTCCTTTATCATCCACCTGGAAAAGGCCAATGAAGAAGAAGCGGTGGATGTGGCCGACTCCTACAGCAGCATTTTTGAAAAGAACCGGCCGCTGGCCCGTTTTATCCTGGGAGAAGTAAAGGCCAATTATGAGAAGAATATTACGGCAGGCGATAAGAAGGGCATTATCATTTACAGCCTGCTGCAGACCCTGTTCGAGTCGGCCGATACCACGAATAAGACCGATCTTTCCGCCCGTCTTGGCATCCCGCCTGTTTATACGGTGGACTATAACGCGTTGGCGGATGACAGTGGCCGGGTGATCCAGCAGGTCTTTTTTTATGGCGACCAGGACAAGGACGGTCAAAACTCTTTTTTGAACTTCATGGCTATGTTCCGGCCCCGGCCGGGCGTCAAGCCTGAATGGAAGATCACTGAGAATCCCCAATGGGTCACCATCACTTCAGTTCGTGGTAAGCCCGTGATGATCTTTGCCAATAAACCGCTGCTGGGGGATGACGACCCTGACGATAAGGCCCAGAAGGCGCTTGCCGCTTACCTGGAATCCCGCCACCTGAAACCTTCCATTGTCATACACCGGGGGCACAGCTATCACGTAAAATATACCATTTACCAGATGCCGGCTACTGCGCGCATAGTGGTCCTGGGTTCCTGCGGCGGATACAACAACCTCAGTGAGGTGCTGAAGATCAATGAGGATGCGCATATCATCTCCTCCAAGCAGGTGGGCACCAAGACCGTAAATGAGCCGATCCTGCAGGCTATCAACAACACGCTGCTGGCCGGCAGGGACATCGAATGGCTGCCAATGTGGAGAGAATTGAGCACGCATTTTCAGAACGATCCGGCAGCCAAGGAAAAGTTCGACGACTATATTCCTCCGTATAAGAACCTGGGGGCCATCTTCATCAAGGCATACAGGAATGCGATGGACCGTGAGTAGCTGTGAGCGGCGAGCTTCTAGCCTTGAGCTGCGAGCTTTGAGCTGTGAGTCGAGACTTATATGTATTTTTGCTGCTTATACAAACCTGGCTAGTAGCTAGCAGCTCATAGCTCGTAGCTGTTTTAAGTATGTCCGAAGAGATAAAGAAAAGGAAGATATTCGATTTCAGCCTGCTGCGAAGAGTATTTCGCTATGCCGCCCCGTATAAGAAACGTCTTTACATTTCTATTGCGCTTTCTATCCTGCTGGCTGCGCTGTCGCCCCTCCGTCCTTTCCTGATACAGGTGACCATTAATGACTATATCCGGAAAGGCGCTATGCCCGGGCTCTCTGTCAAAGACAAGATGGCGGAACTGGTGATCTGGATCACGGTCCTGCAGATCCTGCTGCTGCTGATAGAGACAGTGTCCCGCTTCTATTTTTCATTTATTACGGCCTGGCTGGGCCAGACAGTGGTGAAGGATCTCCGGGTGGATGTCTACAAGAAAGTCCTGGGACTTAACCTTTCGCAGTTTGATAAGACGCCCATTGGCACTCTTACCACCCGCACCATCAACGATATCGAGGCCATCAACGATATTTTCTCCGACGGGCTGATCCCCATTATTGCGGACCTGCTTTCCATCGTATCGATCCTGTTATTCATGTTTGTCGTGGACTGGCGGCTGACCCTCATCTGCCTGACACCGTTCCCCTTCCTCATCCTGGCTACCTGGCTCTTCAAAGAGTCGGTGAACAAATCATTTATCCGGGTGCGGAATGCCGTGGCTTCTCTCAACGCCTTTGTACAGGAGCATATCACGGGCATGGCGATCGTTCAGGCGTTTGCCGGCGAACAGAGAGAGGCTGCGAAATTCAATAAGATCAACCGGGAGCACCGGAATGCGAATATCAATGCCATTTTTGCCTACTCCATTTTCTTTCCTTTGGTGGAGATCATCCTGGCTGTATCCACCGGCCTGCTGGTGTGGTGGGGCGCCCGCCAGGTGCTGCACTTACCGGAAGACCAGGCAAGGGAGCTCAGCGGGAAGATCATTTCCTTCTTTCTTTACCTGAACCTCCTGTTCCGTCCACTGCGGGTGATAGCAGACAAGTTCAATGTATTGCAAATGGGCATGGTGGCCAGTGAAAGAGTGTTCCGGGTTTTGGATAATGACGACACTATTAAGACGGAAGGGAATTATGCGCCGGATAAGATAAAGGGGAAGGTGGAGTTCAAGAACGTGAATTTCGCTTATGTGGACGATCGCTATGTTTTGAAGAATGTTTCCTTCACCATCCAGCCTGGTCAGACAGTGGCGATTGTAGGACACACGGGCAGCGGAAAGACATCTATTATCAGCCTGATCAATCGTCTCTACCAGATAAAGGAGGGGGAGATCCGGATCGATGACGTACTGATAGAAGACTATAAGCTGGACCAGCTGAGGAAGAACATCGGCGTAGTGCTGCAGGATGTCTTCCTGTTCTCCGGCTCTGTGAAAGATAATATTACGCTGCGCAATGAAGATATACCGGAAGAAAAAGTAATAGAAGCCGCCAGGCTCATCGGCATGCACGAGTTTATCATGCGGCTGCCCGGTGGATATCATTACAATGTGATGGAAAGGGGCAGCACGCTTTCGCTGGGTCAGCGCCAGCTCCTGTCCTTTATCCGCGCCCTCCTGTACGATCCTTCCATTCTCATCCTGGACGAAGCCACTTCTTCCGTCGATACGGAATCCGAGCTGCTGATACAGGAGGCCATCGACAAACTGATTGCCGGCAGAAGCTCTATCGTCATCGCCCACCGTCTTTCCACCATCCGGAAGGCCCACCAGATCATTGTAATGGATAAGGGCGAGATCAAGGAGATCGGGACACATGAGCAGCTGCTGGAGCGACAGGGGCATTATTTCAGGTTGCACCAGATGCAGTTTGAGAAACAGGAGAAGATCGCGTGAGGGGGGCCAGGCCGGAAAGAGGGGGGATTTGGCCAATTTTCAAGCGCCTTTTTTTAATTCTATTTTCATATTCTCCGGCTCCAGCCTTATCTTTGCGGCAAAATTCGGGGAAGGTATGTTATCAAGATGCAGCAAATTCACGATGGTCGCGGTTTTCAGCCTAAGTTGCCTGCTTTTTTCGGCAGTTTCTTACTGCCAGGGGGAACATGCTCCGGGCAGCGAAGAAAACAAGCAGGAAGCGCCTAAGATCGACCCTTCCAAGATCATCATGGAGCACGTCTCGGACGCCCACGAATTCCATTTTTTCACCCTAAGCAACCATCCTGTCAGCCTTCCTCTGCCGGTGATCCTGTATTCTCCCGCCAAGGGCTGGTCCGTATTCATGTCGTCCGCGTTCAAGCATGGCGAGGAAACGTACAACGGCTATCGTTTGCTGGAAGAGAAATATGTTGAGGAGAACAAGCTGGACGAGAATGTATATAAGCCTGGTAAGATCGTGGCGGTGGACGCTTCCGGCGCTCCCGATGCCAGCGTCAAGGTCTATGATCTTTCCCTGGGCCGCAATGCCGTCCAGGTGATGATTTCTGTCCTTCTGCTCATCTGGATCATGAACGGCGTTGCCGGTAAATACACTAAGGGTCAAGGTGTTAAAACAGCCCCCACGGGTTTCCAGAATGCCGTGGAGCCGGTGATCACCTTTGTACGGGACGAGGTCGGCAAAGCCAACCTGGGCAAGCGCTATGAGAGATACATGCCTTTCCTGCTCACCGTGTTCTTTTTCATCCTGATCAATAACCTCATCGGCCTTGTTCCGGGAACGGCCAATGTGACGGGGAATATCGCTTTTACGGCCGTGCTGGGGATCATTTCCTTCGTGGTCATCCTCTTCAGCACGAATAAGCATTACTGGGGGCATATCGCCAACCCGCCCGTGCCGTTGGGTGTAAAGCCCATCATGGTCCCGGTGGAGATCCTGGGTATTTTTACCAAGCCTTTTGCCCTGATCATCCGTCTTTTTGCCAATATGATCTCGGGGCATATCATCATCCTGAGCTTTATCTGCCTGATATTCATTTTCGGCGCCATGAATGCGGGCCTGGGCTGGGGCACATCGCCCTTCTTCGTCCTGCTGGCTGTCTTTATCTATCTCATTGAAGTTCTGGTCGCATTTATACAGGCATTCATCTTTGCAAACCTCACCGCCGTCTTTATCGGGCAGGCCTTCGAAGGCAGCCATGACGAACACGAGCATGGTCATGAGGCAGGCCATCACGATGATGCTGTAATTATCTAAAAGAACGCTTTTTTAATTATAAAAACCAAGTATCATGACGTTGATGACTATCATGTTGGAAGTACAGCCTGGTTATGGTGCGATTGGCGCAGGCCTCGCCGCTATCGGTGCCGGTATCGGTATCGGTCAGATCGGTAAAGGCGCTGTTGAAGCCATTGCCCGTCAACCGGAAGCTTCGAACGACATTCGTGCAAACATGATCCTGGCTGCGGCCCTGGTTGAAGGTGTTGCCCTTCTCGCCGCCGTAGCAGGTCTGCTGGCTGTATTCAGCAAATAAGCCGGACAGCACGTAAAATTCGTACTGCATCCGGAGCACAGGGCCGAGGATGCAGTACCCTTTCGGGTCTTGGGCCCGATGGAACTGGAACTAAAAAGAAACTGACCTTAATAAGATCTATATGTATTTATTAGACGCTGGATTATTAACGCCCGACTTAGGCCTCTTCATCTGGAACCTCCTGGCTTTCCTGATCCTTTTCTTTATCCTGAAGAAGACCGCCTGGAAGCCTATCCTGAAATCTCTCAACGAGCGGGAAAAAGGTATTTCCGATTCCCTGGCTACCGCCGAGAAAGTAAAGGCTGAAATG
>JGI24806J26614_1000400_pt1 | contig 12918 bp, 11 predicted proteins | sample Kansoi200umMDA_FD_26614 | JGI IMG/M metagenome (IMG submission 26614)
AAAAAAAGTCAGAAGGATGCCACGGGAAAAAGAAGCCCTTCATTCAAGGAAAAAAGGGAATTTGAACAATTACAAAAGGAGATTGACGAATTAAACAAAGAAAAGGCAAGGATTACAGAAAGGTTAAATAGTAATATTACGCCCTACCAGGAACTGCAGGAACTTTCGATACGCATCGGCGTAGTAAACCAGATGATTGATGAAAAAGAATTACGCTGGCTTGAACTTAGCGAAATAATTTAGCCACGGTCGTCAGTGATAGTATTAATACTTACAGACTGTTAAAATCAATAAATATTTTACAATGTTTTCACATCAGAAATTACATAAGTTGATGAGAACGATAACTATTTATTTTACCAGTAAGGGTTTACACCAACGAATCGTAATACTCCCATGTGCACAATTTTTCTTTTTAAAACCTTGCACCCTTAACGGAAGTTGTTTAGTTTAGCCATCAGATTAAACATTTCCTCCAATTAATTCCTGCGAAAAGCTTACGCTAACAATTCCCATTCCTCTGAAAAACGATCTTTAGAATCTTTAATTTCCTGCGAAAAGACAATTCCAATATTCTGAATTGTTAACTACTAAATTTCGCCCCCTATGAGCAGGATCGTGATTGAAGATCAAGCGCTAATTGACCGCCTGAGTGTGAACGACACCGACGCATTCGAAGAACTTTACCACCGATACTGGTGCAGTCTCTACCTCTATTGCCTTAAAAAACTTCATTCCCCCGAAGACGCCCGAACAATTGTACGTGACATCTTTATTTCTATCTGGGAAAAAAGACATGGAATCCCTGTAACGTTTTCTATCTCCAGGCATTTATATGCAGAAGTGAGAAAACATGTAGTAAAAAGCCTGAACAGCAAATTAGCAAACGAGAATGAGGCAGCCTGTGTCGAAACATGGCTGTCAAAAGAATTCAGCATCGAATCATTGCAGGCCGCCAAAAATCCGGTACGCAACAAGATCAGGATTATTAATAAACCTTCTGAGGTAGTCAGGCAGCAAACTAATATGATGAACAAAACGGAAGGCCAAAGTACACTTGAACATATCAAATGGATATTTCACTCGCTTACCAATCGGCTTTCACTAACAAATATAATGTCTTACTATAAAAATTAATTGGATGAAACCTGAAATTCTACATAACAAACTTGAAAGATATCTCGCCGGCAAATCCATGCCTGCAGAAACCCGGCAAATACAAACCTGGCTTTCCTGTACGGAAAACGATGCGCAATTATCTCCTGAAGAGAAATCATTGCTGGAACTTGAAATTCTTCACGAAATCCAGGCATATACTGCTTACCCGCTTTTTTACCCAAAGAAAAAGCAATCATGGTTGCAGAAGATAGCTGCGTTTTTCTAGACGCTGGATACTGGATATTGGATACTGGATACTAGATAATGGATTCTAGAATCTGAATACCATTAACAACTATTCCCCAACTTCAAACATCCTGCTTCGTGCTTCGCACTCGCAGCGACCAGCCTCCAACATCCAACTTCCAACCTCCAACATCTAACATCCAACATCGGCGCTTGCCATCGTTATTCCCGAATAAAAGGTTGCCCTTCTTAATATTTTTTTTCTGAGTAATTGTTGACGCCTCATTTCCTTTTCACCTCCGTTCTGTACACTTATTTCCACATTTTTTAATTCACTAAAATACTCGTTAAAGGGGCACGTATTTTGACTGCCGAATTAATGTGACGCATATTATTTACTAAACAGATACGGTTATGAAAACTAAATCTATTGCATCATCATTGCTTACCGGCATGGTGATTTTTTTATCGATCATATTTTTTGCAGGATGTCATAAAGATGATTTTGGCGGCGCCCAAATATCCGGCCTCACTCCGGATACTGACAACGGGGGCCTCACACTGCCGGACCATTTCCGGGGCATATCTGTGACTGGTGAAACAGGGAGAGCAAGACATATTGCAGTTAATACAAACGGCGACATCTATGTGAAGTTGGCTGAACTCAAAAACGGTAATGGCATATTGGTTTTGAAAGACACCGATAATGATGGAAGATCCGACACGGAAACAGGTTTCGGAAATTTTCCGGGTACCGGCATTGCCATCAAAGACGGGTACCTTTACGCCACTTCTGATGATGCAATATATCGGTATAAACTAAATGCCAATAATGAAATTGAAAATACCACATCCCCCGAAATTATAGCAAGTGGGCTTACAAAGGGCGCCGAGCATTCTTCAAAATCTATCACGCTGGACAGCGATAAGAACATTTATGTAAACATTGGTGCGCCTTCTAATTCCTGCCAGGTCAATGACCGGGTGCCCGGTTCAATGGGACAGGATCCGTGCCCTATTTTAACTAATGCAGGCGGTATCTGGCAATTTAAAGCTGNTCAGTTAAATCAATCCCAGGACCAGGGTACCCGTTATGCAACGGGATTACGAAACGTTGTGGGACTTGACTGGAACAACTCAGTAAAAGAATTATATCTCATGCAGCATGGACGTGACCAGCTTTCATTTTTATTTCCTCAACTTTTCACGGATTCAATGAGTGCAGAGCTTCCGGCAGAAGAGTTCTTGCGAGTAAACCAGGGAGATGATTTCGGATGGCCATACTGTTATTATGACCAGATTCAGGGCAAAAAAGTTTTGGCGCCGGAGTATGGCGGTGATGGAAAAATAACGGGACGGTGTGATGGAATTGAAGCGCCAATCATGGCCTTTCCCGGACACTGGGCTCCAAATTCGCTGCTGTTTTATACAGGCGATCAATTCCCTGACCGATATAAAAACGGTGCGTTTATCGCTTTTCATGGCTCATGGAACAGGGCTCCATTAAGACAAGGCGGATATTTCGTTGTGTTTGTACCGATGAGCAATGGTGTGCCCTCGGGTGATTGGGAAATGTTTGCCCAGGGTTTCCCGGGCGTTGATGTCATTACTGAACCGGACCAGGCACTGTACAGGCCAATGGGATTAGCACAGGGACCTGATGGATCGTTATACATTTCTGATTCCGAGAAGGGAAAGATCTGGAGGATTATTTTTAAAGGTTGATCGGTCCCGCTGATAGCTTTCTGAATTTCTTACCTAAACACCCGGGTGTGTATCTTTGTCTGATGATGATGTTGCCCGGGTAGTTTAGACCAAAAGAATATTTATGATTAGTTCGCTCTGCCAATCGGTTTTTGAAGAAAGCATTTATCGGTATCATGTAATGGACAGTGTTGATACGCCCATCAACAATCCTTATCATAAGGATAAACTCGAACACCTTCTATATCTTAAGAGCTGGATCGACACCGTTCAATGGCACCTGGAAGACATGATCCGCAACCCGGCGATAGATCCCAAAGAAGCGCTTGCCATCAAAAGAAGAATCGACAGCTCCAACCAGGAAAGAACTGATGTTGTTGAATATATTGATAGTTATTTTCTTGACAAATACAAAAATGTTGTCCCGCAACAGGGAGCATCCATCAACACTGAAAGCCCGGCATGGGCAATAGATCGTCTTTCCATATTGGCACTAAAGATCTTTCATATGGATATCGAGTCCAATCGTTTGGATGCATCAGAAGAACATAAAATCACCTGTGGGAAAAAGCTGAACACACTGCTCGAGCAGCGCGGTGACCTGTCCCGGGCAATTGATGAATTGATAAGAGATATTGAACAAGGTAAGAAGTATATGAAGGTCTACAAGCAAATGAAAATGTACAACGATCCATCTCTGAACCCGGTCCTATACCAGCAGCAAACCTCGCAGGCGCATGAAGCCTAAGCATATTCTTGTCATTCGTTTATCTGCAATGGGTGATGTGGCCATGACGATCCCGGTTTTGCAGCAACTGTTACAACAAAATCCCCAAATACATCTGACTGTCCTTACGCGGCAATTGTTTACACCACTTTTTGAAGGGTTGGCGCGAACCTCGGTATTCCCAGTTGAAACAAAAGGAAGGCACAAAGGGACAACGGGGGTGTTCAAACTCTTCAGTGATTTGCGAAAGCAATATCAATTCGATGCCGTCGCAGATCTCCATAATGTTTTGCGTTCAAAGTTGATCCGCTTTCTTTTTAAGGTGGCAGGTGTTAGATCAGCTGCGATCGACAAAGGGCGAAAAGAAAAAGGCCAATTAACAGCTAAAGTCAATAAAAAGTTGATTGCTTTAAAAACCGGTTTTCAGCGATATGCAGATGTATTTAATTCCCTGGGATTCCCAATCGTATTAAACACCGCACAACAGGCTTTTTCAAAACAAGAATTGCCCGCATCTGCTTCATCCCTGTTTGCTCCATATAAAATGAAGATTTGTTTTGCCCCCTTTGCAAAACACCATGTTAAAATGTACCCTGGTGAAAAAATAAAAAGCATCATCAAAGATTTTGGGAACAGGGATGATTGCCAGGTTTTCTTATTGGGAGGAGGCCGGGAGGAGGCAATTGCATTGAATGAATGGGAAAAGGAATTTAAAGGAATCATAAATCTTGCAGGCAAATATTCCTTCGGTGAAGAGTTGGCAATAATCAGCAACATGGACGTGGTTGTGAGTATGGACTCGGCCAATATGCATTTGGCCTCGCTTTATGGCGTTCCTGTGGTATCAATTTGGGGCGCCACGCACCCCTATGCAGGCTTTTATGGCTGGGGACAACGGGATGAAAATGCAGCACAGATAGATTTATATTGCCGTCCCTGTTCTGTATTCGGAAACAAACCGTGTTACAGGGGAGATCACGCCTGCATGGAAGTATTGCCGGAAGAAATGATCAGGAAAAAAATAAACGAATTAATTTCTGAATAACGCTCCGTTATCTTTCGACATAGTTGAGATCCTTGCCAAAGGTTTCTCTTGATAATGTAATAGCGACGATCGTAATACTCATGATAATAATTGCAGCATAAATCCCTCCCTTTACATAACCCACACCCTCAATGCTTCTCAACCATTGAAACAGTGGAAGAATAAAAATTGCCAACATTCCTCTTACCATATTCGGAACTGTGGTAGCAGTTGTTGCCCGCAGATTCGTTCCAAATTGTTCGGCGGCCATTGTAACAAAGATGGCCCAGAATCCAGTACCGAAACCAAGCCCGGCACAGATCCAATACATTCTTGTCGCTGTACCATTCCATTGAGTTGTAAAAAACAACACCATAAAGACGGCAGTGATACTAAAGAAGAGATACAAGGCTTTTTTTCGGCTGCCGAACCATTGACTTACGAATCCAACCGCAATATCACCGATTGATATGGCTGCATATGCATACATGATCGCTTTGCCGGGGTCAACGGCCTCCTTTATTCCAAACCATTTGGCGAATTCGCTGGAGAAAGCAACCAATACGCCTATAACGAACCACGTAGGAAGACCAATCAGTACACTAACAATGTATCTTTTGAAGCGATCCTTATTGCTAAAGAGCATGAAAAAATTTCCCCGTTGTACCTCCATCGTTTTAACCTGGTGAAACATCCCAGATTCAAAAACAGAAATACGAAGTATCAATAATAACAGCCCAAGCCCTCCCCCGATGAAATAACAAGTGCGCCAATGAAAGTTTTCTTTCATTATAAAAGCAATTACCGCACCTGTAAGTCCAATCCCTGCGACCAAAGACGTAGCAATGCCCCGTTTTTCCTTTGCTGTAAGTTCTGAAACCAGCGTAATTCCGGCGCCTAATTCGCCAGCAAGTCCGAGCCCGGCAATAAATCTTATTAATTTATATTGACCGACCGTATCAACAAAACCATTTGCAATGTTGGCAATTGAATACAAAATAATAGAGCCAAATAATACACTCAACCTGCCTTTTTTGTCGCCCATCACGCCCCAGATAATACCACCGAGCAACAAACCCCACATCTGCCATTGCAAAATCGCTTCACCATCTGTCGTGATTTGTTGAGGTGCCAGGCCCAGGTCTCCCAGGCTTTCAATCCGGATTATGGCAAACAACAGCAGATCATAGATGTCAACAAAATAACCCAGGGCAGCAACAAGCACTGCAATGGTGAATACAGAACCGGTTTTGGAAGGCTGCATAACTCGTCAGGAATTTACGTTCGAATCCTTGGGTGTGGAGCCAATAGTCTCTTTTGCAAAAAACAACTTATATAAAACAGGTAACGTGGTAATGAGGATGATGACGATCGTGATTGGTTCGATATAGTCCTGCAGGCTGAATCCGAATTCGCGTTGTACCCAACTGTTCAAAAAATATCCACCTAGCATCATCGACCCAACCCAGGCTACACTACCTATAATATTGTAAAAAACAAAATGAGCAGAATTCATTCGGACAATACCGGCCACAATTGGCGCAAATGTGCGTATGATCGGAAGAAATTTTGCCAAAAAGATGGTTGCTTTTCCATACCTATCGTAAAACTCTTTGGCCCTCATTAAATGTTTTCTTTTGAATATCAGCGTGTCCCTTTTTTCGAAAAGCAGCGGCCCTGTTTTTTTGCCAAACCAGTATCCAACCACATTGCCCAACACCGAGGCCGTCATAACCAGTATAACGATAACCATCCATTGATATATTGGTACGTGTGCATCGTCAGGAACATTGTCCCTGAACAGCTCGTTGGTAAGCTTATTCATATATACGCCGGCAGCAAACAATAATGAATCACCGGGGAAAAAGAAGCCAATAAACAAGCCGGTCTCTGCAAAAACGACCAGTAGCAGAAGATAAAAGCCGCCATAGTCAATGATCCAATTAATAAACCGGTCAATAAATCCGCCAGACAACAAATAGATATCCAAAAACTCCGTCATAATAATTTTACACTTTTATTTTTCAATTATCGCGTCAGCTTCTTTTTCATTAAATGCAATTGCTTTCGAATCATCGAATTCTCCCTCCCACCTGGCTACAACGCAACTTGCTAGCGTGTTACCAACTACATTTACCGAAGTACGTGCCATATCCATCAGCTCATCAATACCGAAAATGGCAGCTATCGGCCATAACGGTAAATGAAATTGGTCGGCAGTTGCGATCAGTATAATCAGTGACGCACGGGGAACGGCTGCCACACCTTTGCTGGTAAGCATTAATATCAATCCCATCGCAATTTGGCTGCCAATGTTCAAATGGATATCCGCTGCCTGGGCAACAAATACCGAGGCTAAAGATAGATACAATGTAGTTCCATCAAGATTAAATGTATAGCCGGTAGGAATGACAAATGATACGATCTTCCTGGGTACACCAAATTTCTCCATGTTTTCCATCGCTTTTGGAAGGGCGGAGTCGGAACTCGTAGTGGCAAACGCAATTGAAACTGGCTCCCTGACGGCCTGGATAAATTTATTTACCGGGATTTTGATAATTTTTGCCACCGGTAATAGTACGCCGAAGATGAAAATCAATAAAGCAACATATAAAGTGATCACCAGCTTCAACAAGTTTTCAAGTACGTTGATCCCAAGATGACCTACGGTCACCGCCATGGCCGCACCGATTCCAATCGGGGCAAAATACATGATGATGTTGGTAAATTTAAACATCGCTTCCGACAAACTTTCACAGGCCCTGAGCATGGGTCGTTTTCTTTCTTCCTTCAGTATAGCAAGGCCGATCGCAAACAAAACGGAAAACACAACAATTTGCAACACTTTGCCGTCATAGATCGCTTTAATAAAATTGGCAGGAAAAATGTCGATAATATGTTCGCTCCATGTAAGTGGTTTTGTTTCCGGAAGTTTTTCCATTATCTCGGGCTTAACGATACCAACACCTGCCTGGGAAACATTAATTGCAATCAGCCCGATGATCAACGCAACGGTCGTAACAATTTCGAAATACAGAAGGGATTTCCACCCCAATCTTCCAACCTGTTTAAGATTGGAATGACCGGCTATTCCTACCACGAGCGTTGAGAATAAGAGTGGCGCCACGATGGCTTTTACCAGGTTCAGGAATATTTGCCTCAGGAAAGCGAGGTTTTGAGAAAATGCTGGGTGTTCATATCCAACGTGGATACCCAATACCATTGAAAACATGATCCAGGCGGTTAGCGATTTTCGAAACCATGCATACAGAGCGAGGGAGGCAATAAATAACCATCTTGAAACTGATAGCACCGCAGGAGAAACAATGACTACCTCCCAATGGATTACATGAACAACAGCAACGGCTGTAAAAAGGAGTAAGGCGAGCATTCCGGCTTTGCGTCTATCCATATCAGTTGCTGTAGTAAAGCCTCAAAACTAATTGTTTACTTCGAAATTTTGGTAAAATGAAGCATTCCACTACGTAACTGTATTAATTAATCTTTTTATTCCCTTTCTTAGGCAAAATCATTATTTTTCAGGCTGTTTGCATTTGAAATCTAAACTTAATCAATCTACTTATGATTTTATTTCCCAGGAAACCTATCAGCCATCTGATGTCTGATGCGCAAGATTCTGAAAGGGGCTTAAAACGTACTTTAGGCTCGTGGGCGCTAGTTGCTTTAGGCATCGGCGCCATTATTGGGGCGGGTTTATTTGCAAGAACGGCAGCAGCAGCGGCCACACATGCTGGACCTTCAGTCACAATAGGTTTTATTATAGCTGCAGTAGGATGTGCATTCGCGGGACTTTGTTATGCAGAATTTGCATCAATGATACCTATTGCGGGTAGCGCTTATACTTATTCTTATGCTACCATGGGCGAATTTATAGCATGGATTATCGGATGGGATTTAATTCTTGAATATGGAGTTGGCGCAGCGACAGTAAGCAGCTACTGGAGTCAATATTTTAACCGGTTTCTAAGCATTTTTGATATGTCCATACCTTATGAATGGTTTCACTCTCCATTTGAAGTTGACCGTATAACAGGGGCTCATGGCATAATTAATATCCCAGCAATAATTATTCTGTTGATTTTATCCCTCCTTCTGATTCGTGGTACAAAAGGGTCTGCAGCAGTAAACAACATAATCGTATTTGTAAAAGTGGCGATTATTCTCATATTCATAGCTATTGGCTGGAGCTATATTCGCCCGGAAAATCACACGCCCTTTATACCGGAGCCTACGAAGTACACTAATCCGGAGACCGGTGTTACCACAAACTTTGGAGGTATTATGGGTTTATTGGGAGCAGCCGGTATTGTGTTCTTTGCCTTTATAGGATTCGATGCTGTTTCGACGGCAGCACAGGAGGCTAAAAATCCAAAAAGATCTATGCCAATTGGTATACTCGGGTCGCTGGTTATTTGCACGATATTATATATTCTATTCTCTTACGTCTTGACTGGCGTTGCAAGCACTGAAGATTTCCGGACACATGGAAAAGAGGCTTCGGTTACCTATGCCATTGAACATTTGGAGGGGAGCACTATAAACGGTGTTTGGGTACCAAAATATTCCTGGCTTGCTGACCTGATCACTGTAGCAATTCTTGCAGGATTTTCCTCGGTCATTCTGGTAATGCTTTTGGGTCAGTCCCGGGTATTTTTCACTATGAGCCGGGACGGGTTAGTTCCGAAAGTATTTTCTGACGTTCATCCAAAGTTCAGAACTCCCTATAAAGCGAACCTGATATTTTTTGTGCTCTCCGCTCTGTTTGCAGGGTTTATTCCTGCGGACGTTGTCGGCGAAATGACAAGTATAGGGACTTTGTTCGCATTTATCCTCGTGTGTGCGGGCGTCTGGATTATGAGAGTAAGACATCCTGAAATACCGAGGCAGTTTAAGGTTCCAGCTCTTCCTGCGGTAGCGATTTTAGGGATAGTCGTATGTGCTGCAATGATTTTTGGTTTGGGATGGACAAACTGGCTTCGCTTGCTGGTATGGCTGGTTATTGGCCTTTTCATCTACTTCGGATACAGCGTTAAACATAGTGTAGTTCGAAAGGAACAATCCAGCGGTGGAAGTAATATGGCAAGGTGAAAGAAGTACCGCGAATAAAATAATAAACCCCGCCGTGATTGTTCATTCAGGGCGGTTTTTCTTTTAACGCCATTACTATAAATTTGCATCCCTATTATAAACAATAACCTCTAACGATGGGAAGGATTTTTGAAGTACGTAAGTCTACTATGTTTGCCCGCTGGGACCGGATGGCCAAGCAGTTTACGCGCATTGGAAAGGAAATAGCCATTGCAGTAAAAACAGGCGGCCCCGACCCTTCTACGAATCCTGCGTTGCGTCGTTGTTTTCAAAATGCGAAAGCTGTCAACATGCCCAAAGACCGGGTAGAAGCCGCTATCAAAAGGGCGCAGGGCAAGGAAATGGAAAACTATGACGAAATTTTATATGAAGGATATGCCCCGCATGGTGTAGCAATCCTGGTGGAAACAGCGACTGATAACCATGTTCGCACTGTGGCCAATGTGAAGAGTCATTTCAATAAGGGTGGTGGCGCATTGGGCAATAGCGGCAGCGTTGCTTTCCAGTTTAAGAAAATGGGTGTATTTAAATTAAAACCCGAAGGACTGAATACCGACGACCTGGAATTGGAACTTATCGATTTTGGCCTTGAAGAATTGGGAGAAGGTACGACCGAAAATGGTGATACTGTTTTGGTGGTTCGATGCGGTTTCAGCGATTTTGGTAATATGCAAAAAGCTTTGGAAGATAAAGGCATCACTCCCATTAGTGCTGAACTGGAATGGATACCCACTACTACAGTTCCCGTAAACGATGTGCAAGCCGAAGACGTCAGTAAGCTGATTGAAAAATTGGAACAGGATGAAGATGTGCAAAAGGTATTTCATAATATGGGATAATAAGTGAAAAATCAAAAGGCCAATTAAAGTCAACTGGCCTTTATGAGGACTTATTAATACGAAAGTCCCGGGGTAAACACCATTACTTAATTTCTTTTCGATACTTCTCCCTCAGTTTTAATACCTGTTCCTTTATTGATCTTGAAGAACTCCGCAACATTAACGGCAGATTATGTTCGGGGAACTTGTTTGTTTCTCTTGCGTTGACTTGCGCTTGACGGTTTTGAGTAATGCCGGTTCCTTCGCAGTTTTCATATTCGAACGTTACATTAGTATTGCTCTCAGTCACCCGATCATAAAAGTTCACCGAAATTGGGAAATTAAGGCCGCCTGTATTTATGATTGTCTGGGACGGATCGTAATCATTTAAAATAATTGGATTACCGTTGTCGTATAAAATTGACTTATTGCTGGAAAAAAACCACTTGTCAGGAACATTAGCGGTACCATAGAATGGAAAGCCGGTTTCAACCCCGGGAATATTTAACTTGGGATTCCGGGAAGGTATGTTAAAAGTATAGTTGTCGGAAAACCAGAGTACACTGCCGAAATAAATGTCAGCCTTGGTACAATTACCAATGGCATCATAATACATGAGTACATGCTGATCATGTGTGTTATCATCCTGTCTTGTATTTTGTCCCTTCGAATTATAGGTATAGGTGAACTCCAATGCGTCTTCAGGAAAATCAACATTGGTACGGGTTAATCTCCTTATACGATTGCCGTCGTAAAAAAAATTGTAAACATAGTTCGCTGATCCAAGGAAATCCTCTTCAGCTCTGATCAGCCGGTTATTATTATCATAAAACATCACCTCTTCAATAGCGGCGTATCCGAAATCGATCGTCCAATGGTCTGCCAAACCTTTGTCATTATAATGGAACGTCCATCTGCCAAATCCCGGCCAGTCGAAGGTTTCCAGCCGGCATGAAGTTTCTGCATTCTTATTTGCCACTCCTTCTGAATTACCATCTCCCGGTTCAGAAATAGATAATGGCTCCGTCGTCGCTTTCTTGCAACTGCTGATTACAAACATGTTTATTGATAATATACATGCCGCAATTATTAAAAGTTTTCTCATATAAACAATTTTAATTGGTGTTTATTTAATGATTTTATCCTTAAACTGACTTCTCAGTTCTTTCATTTTCTCTTTCATCGATTTTCCGGGCTGAGACCTTAAGAGTTTGATAGGGCTAAATCCACGATCTGTTGCAGACAATATTTCATGGCCAGGTGACGGTTTATTTCCGCTGTCATCGCAGCAATTTTCATAAGTGAACCTGAAGTGAACATATTCTTGCGTCAGTACATCGTAGAAATCGGAAACGGTTACATAGTTTCGGCAATTTGCGTCCCTGATTGTTTTAGTGGGATCCTGATCGAGAAGTACCACCGGGTTTTCTCCATTTTCATCATAAGAAATGTCCTTCTCACTTGTAGAATACCACCTCCCCTGTCCCCACCAGCCATTCGGAGAAATGAAATCATATACCAGTCCCGGCCTGGCTAAGCTGGGCATTTTGTAATGCGGCGGGAGATATGTAAAGACCTGTTCATAGTTTAACTTGCCACCAATAAAAAACTTCCATCCATCAACGCTTCGTCCGTCGGGAGTATAGTTATAAAGACCTACGTAATCATTCATAAAGCTTTGCGACTTCCAAACTCTTCCGTTTCTATTATAAAAATGAAACACCTCATCGGTTTTTGTGTCACTGTCGCCATCATACCAGACCTCTTTAACAAGCCTGTCACCCCAATAGAAAAAATGAATGGTCCAAAGAATTACATCACCTGAATAGACACGGGCCTTTTTCAATTGCCCTTTGAAGTTGTACTCCATTACAAACTTTCCGTCAGGAAAATAGGTTACATTTTCCTGGGCAACCAGTCCGCGCTGATTGTACGTAAAAGACAGTTCGGTAAATTCGCTGACCTCGCTGATTAGCCTGCACCCCTCCCTATCTCTATCATGCCAGTCTTTTGCCTGCACGTCTGCTTCTTCTGTTTGAGGTGGTAATGCTTCTTTTGTTTCCTTCTGGCAGCCGGTACTTAGCAGGCATAAAATAGCAAGGGATCCAAGAATTTTTTCTATTGGGGTGACAGGCTTGTTAAAGAGGTCTGGTATGATGGCGACAGTGACACAAAAACCGATGAGGTGTTTC
>JGI24806J26614_1000401_pt1 | contig 12907 bp, 11 predicted proteins | sample Kansoi200umMDA_FD_26614 | JGI IMG/M metagenome (IMG submission 26614)
AGCGGAAATGGATTGAGTCCTATCCGCTGCATTTTCTCCTCAAGATCCATGATCAATGGTTCGTATGGCAGGGAAGGCAAAGGAAAATCATTGTTGGCGGGAGGCTCGCTCGGATCAATGCCACGCTTTCCGTGTACACTGTATAGCCGCTCCGCCTGCGCATAATAATTTTCCAGGGTTTCGTAACCGAATGGCCATGCGGGAGAAATGCCACCATAATGTTCTACCTGTCGGAAATCACTTTCGCGAAAACGGAATAATGCGGCGCCATACATTTTGCTGTTGCCCCCTACATTGTAGTGTATAAAAGGTTTGAAAGGTTTGCCATCGTTGTCATACCAGTCTTCCTTTGGTCGATACCGTCCCAGTGTCACCACTTCATGCGGGTCCCAGTTTTGTTTTTCTTTAGGAATAAATCCGCCTCTCTCGAGTATTAATATTTTTTTACCTGTATTGGCCAGTTTATAAGCAATCGTGCTGCCGCCGCTGCCTGTGCCAATTATGATGATGTCGTAATGATTGGACATTTTTTTGTTTAACGTTTAAAGTTTAAGGTTTAAGGTTGGTCACTGCTGTCCCGCCTTTGGCGGGAGAACCAGGATGTTATCAGTACAAAGAGAAAGCATAAGTGAAAAAGGTTTTGTCGTGTGCGAGACTCATAATTCATTTTGCGGATCAATTTTAATAGAGAATGGCCTCCTTTGTCGGGTGAGTGACAACTGTTAGTATCGTTCAGAGGCAGCTTTGTAAAAATTTATGACATGAAAAAAATAGTCGTCACGGTATGTGTCACGGTGCTCACGGGTATTTCGTTGTTTGCTCAGAAGTCAACAGTGTTCGTTCATTCGGGAAAAGCTATAAGGGGATATGACCCTGTGGCATATTTTACAGAAGGCAAGCCAGTAAAGGGAGACGTCAAACTGGTATACAATTGGAGTGAGGCCGACTGGTACTTTTCATCACAGAAAAACCTGGATCTGTTCAAAGCCAGCCCGGAGAAATACGCTCCTCAATATGGTGGCTATTGCGCATTTGGCCTATCAAATGGTTATAAGGCCCCAACAGACGCGGATGCATGGACCATTGAGAATGATAAACTCTATCTGAACTATAATTTGCAGGTCAGACAACAGTGGAATAAAGACAGGCAACAAAGAATTAAACAGGCTGATCAGAATTGGCCATCAGTTCGGGATAAGGAATAGAATAAGTGTCCCGCACAACAATTAAGGATATTTTTTATTGACAACTGGCCGTTGATGTACATTAAGCTTCTCTTAGTTCCAATTGTGTTGAGGGCTTTTCGTTTCGGTTGTTATACAATTGATAGTCTTTTATCACTCTCAGCATTTCAGCCACACCCCATGCCTGCGCCACGCAGCCTCTTGGATGATGAGGCGGATCAGCATCAAAAATTTCAGAAACCGAACCAATACAACCTTCACTCAGGTGATAATAAAAATCTTCAATTACTTTCCTTGCCTGTTCCTTACCCCTTGTGCCTTGTACCTTAATTAATGCGTCTACATAAGGTCCCAGCAACCAGCTCCACACCGTTCCCTGGTGATAAGATGAATCACGATGCCATTGATCGCCGCCATAGGCCGGCGCATATCGATAATCGTCGCGAGGCAAACTCCTGAGACCAACCGGGGTTAGAAGCTTTTCTTCCACAACCTGTAAAATGGCTTCGGTCTTTTTGCCTTCAATTAATGCAAAGGGCAGGCTGATTGCAAACAATTGGTTGGGCCGGAGTGTGGCATCCGGATTTCCATTTTCATCAATCACATCATATAAATAATTTCCTTTTTCAAACCAGTATTGACGGTTAAAGTTCGTTTTGGCTTTTTCTGCACTTAAATTCACAACAAATGAATCATGCTCCTGGTTATTTAATTTCAGTAATTCGGAGAATATTTTTAGGGCATTATACCAAAGAGCCTGTACCTCTACTGGCTTGCCCATTCGGGGAGTTACCACCCAATCGCCGATCCGCGCATCCATCCATGTAAGCTGCTGTCCTTTTTCTCCCGCAAATAATAAACCGTCTGTATCAGCTTTGATATTATATCTTGTTCCTCTAAAATGCCAATCGACAATTTCCTTCAGTACCGGTAAAATTTCATTTAGTATAAAATCTTTATCCCCCGTCGCCCGCAGGTATTTATAAACGGCAATGAAATACCAAAGAGTTCCATCGACATTGTTGAATTCAGGCTCTTCATCATTATCCAGGAAACGGTTAGGCAACATGCCCATACTGGTACTTGTTGCAAAAGCACCAATAATTTTTTTCGCATCTTCAAAGCGACCCGTGGTTAAACATAAACCGGGTAAACTAATCATCGTATCGCGGGCCCAATCGGTGAACCAGTGATAGCCAGCAATGACTGTTGCTCCTTCCCTGCCCTGGCTTGGGCGCCATGCATTCGTTGAAGCATCCCCGGAGGTCGCCGCTGCGATCGTCCTTTTAACGATAAACTGATCAGCGGCCAATACGAATTGCTTTATAATTTCATCGTCCGGTTGGTTGCTGATCAGCAGTTTCCTGCGGATGGCTTCCTTTGAAAAGAGATCATGCGCGTTTCTGCCTTCAGGACTTTCTGTCGAAACTATAATTCCGACTGTATCACCCCGGCGCAACTCAATTGAGAATGTGCCATGATTAAAAAGTTCTTCCACAAATTCCTGCCCACGATATTGATCGACGACATATTGAAAATTATGAAACCATCTCGGTTCATGCACAAATGAGGAACCGGGCACCTGGATGAATACATTTTTATTTCCATCCGGCTTGTTGTGAAAAATGCCGTTGTTGAAATCGGCATTCCAATGCATTTGCGGACCTTCATGCGTTAAGGAATGATAGCTCTTTGCTGCCATCAATGGTAATAGCTCCAGTGTGAAAGAGTTTTGGGCATCCAGGACTTCATAAAGAATCACCACCGTATTCTCACCGTGAATCATGGCTATGGTTTTCTTCAGTCGGATTCCATTAGCTTCATATTCCCATTGGGGAAAAAGATCCTTGCGGAAAGCTGCCAGGTATTGATGCCCCGCAGGATGGATGATATTATCGTGGTATAAATTAACACCCAGTTCTATTCTTTTGTTACCCGATATTATGGTTTCATCCAATTTTGAAAGCAGTACCATCCTGTCAGTGGGAGGTACAATGGCTGCTACAAACAATCCGTGATAACGCCTGGTATGTGCCGCAATCACGGAAGACCCTGACCACCCGCCGAGGCCATTTGTTTCAAGCCACTCATTTTGTACAGCTCTGTCGAAGTTTTGTAATACTGTTTTCTCAATTGCCGGCATATCGAATAATTAAGCAGGGACTACTTCCGTTTCCTTCATTTGAATTTCTTCTTTTGATTTCTTTTTTACCCGGTTGATCAATTCCGCTACCACGCCCGTCCATCCAGTTTGATGCGAAGCACCGACACCTCTTGATGTATCGCCATGAAAATATTCGTAGAATAATACCAGGTTTTTAAAGTTGGGATCATCACGGTAAATCGTGAAGTAATCATTTACAGGACGGTGACCTTTTTCATCAGGTTGAAAAGGAGAGATCAGCCGTTGCGATAATTCATTGGCGATATCCTGTAAATTCAGAATTGTCCCGGAGCCTGTCGGAAACTCGGCAGTTAAATCCTCTTTGTAATACTGCGCATAGCTTCTGAGCGCGCAAATCAGTAAATAATTCATCGGCATCCATACAGGACCTCTCCAGTTGCTATTGCCCCCAAACAAATTGCTGTTTCCTTCCGCAGGTTGGTAGTCCAATCCAAATTCTTCGCCATTTATATTTATGGAGTAGTAGGTCTGGTGGAGTTTTGAAATAGACCGGATTCCACCTTTGCTCAAAAATTCCCGTTCATCCAATAATGCGATTAACAATTTTTCCAATCTTTTTCTTGGCACCAACGATAGTAAAATGTCGTCATGATTTTTTAATTCTTCTATGACCAGGTATTGCCCGTTATCTTTCCTGTACTGCTGAAACCATTTCAGTCTCCTGTGAAAGTCTGGTAATTTTTCCAGTAATTCTTTCTTAAGTACCAGCACCGCAAACAAAGTTGACAATCCTACCAGGCTGCGCACCTTCAATGGAATATATCTTCCATCCGGCAGCGACAAAATATCATAGAAAAATCCCTCCCCTTCATCCCAACTGCTGGTCCAATTCTCCCCAATCCGGTTTAGCGATTCTGCTATATACACAAAGTGCTCGAAGAATTTTGTTGTGACGTCTTCATAGCCGGGATTGTATTGCGATATCTCCAATGCCATTTCAAGCATGTTCAGTGAATACATCGCCATCCAGCTGGTTCCATCTGCCTGTTCCAGCTTGCCACCACCCGGTATCATATTGCTTCTGTCAAACACACCGATATTATCCAATCCTAAAAAGCCACCCTCAAATACATTATTCCCTTTGTGATCTTTTCGGTTCACCCACCAGGTAAAATTGATCAGCAACTTCTGAAACACCCTTTCTAAAAACTGGACATCAGGTTTCCCGGTTCTGGCCTTATCCATTTTATAAACCTGCAGGCAACTCCATGCATGTACAGGAGGATTTACATCGTCGAAAGCCCATTCATAGGCGGGCAACTGTCCGTTGGGATGCATATACCACTCGCGAAGGAATAAAATCAGCTGTGCTTTGGCAAACTGTGGATCAATCATACTTAGCGGCACACAATGAAACGCAAGATCCCAGGCAGCATACCATGGATATTCCCACTTGTCGGGCATGGAAATAATGTCTTCATTATTTAGCGTATACCAATGATAATTACGGCCCGTCCACCTTGATTGGGAAGGTGCAGGCTGCCCGGGATCGCCTTTCAGCCAACGGGGAATATCAATATTGTAATACTGTTTGCTCCAGAGCATGCCCGCAAATGCCTGCCGCTGGATATTGAACAGTTCTTTGTCATCGGTTTCAGTTACTGAATGATAAAACTCATCGGCTTCACGAATACATTGAGTTAAGACATCATCAAATTCCCTTCCAAATGGGTCACCCTTCAGTTCGCGCCTGCTTAGTCTTAATTGAATGCTTACTGATGAATGCCCGTGAACATTCAATTCATAAAGCGGCGCGAACTTAGTCCCTTCCTGCTTTTCCCCAAGCCAGTCAAATTTATTTTCAATTACAGCATTATGAAAGGCATCTTTTACAAAAGCGCCAGGATTGGGCTGGCCATAAAGTCGTTGGATGTTTGTTTCATTTTCCGTAAATAAAGTACGTGCAGGTTTTTCAAAATAAAAATAATAATCGCCGGATTGCTCGTGGGTCACTTTTACGGATCCATACCGTTCGTTGCTTTCTGCAAGCTGTATCAACGGCTTTTGTTTCATAAGACCAAAGCTCCATAGATTGCGCAGCCAAAGTGTAGGCAACAAAGCGAGATACGCATCCTGGTCTCCGCGATTGTGAATCGTAATCCGGATGCCAATATCTTCTGTATCATTTTTTGCGTATTCTGTAAATACATCAAAATATTTTCCCTCATTAAAGACGCCTGTATCCAATAATTCATATTCCGGTTCATGCTTCGACCGATTACGATTTGTGTTCACCAGGTCAGCATAAGGAAATTCCGACTGGGGGTACTTGTACATGTGTTTCATGTATGAATGGGTTGGTGTGCTGTCCAGATAATAATACAGCTCCTTAACATCCTCACCGTGATTACCCTCGTTCCCCGTGAGGCCAAACAGTCTTTCTTTCAGTATCGGGTCCTTGCCGTTCCACATTGCCAGGGCAAAACAAATTCGCTGCATTTCGTCGCTAATGCCTGCAATGCCATCTTCGCCCCAGCGATACACCCTTGATCGTGCATGGTCATGTGGAAAGTAATCCCATGCATTTCCATTTTCGCTGTAATCTTCCCTCACTGTACCCCATTGACGTTCGCTGAGATAGGGTCCCCATTTTTTCCATTTGGGATCCGTCAGTCTTTTTTGTTCTGCAATCATGGTTTGTTTTTTTGTTACCCAACTGTTGTAATTCTGGCCTCCCCGGTTTCCTTCGTCACATAGTCCCCTAATTTCGCCCCTGCAGGAAGGAGAGATCTTGTTTATCTCCGGATATTGAGCGAGCTACCCGTTACCCTCAAATCCCGGGTACAATGTCATACCGCCGTCTACGAACAATGTAGTTCCATTTACATAGTCGGCGTCGTCACTGGCGAGCCAAACGGCGGCTCTGCCAATATCTTCCACCTGTCCAACTCTTTTTTGCGGAATCAGTCGTAATAAATTTTGCAAGTGCTCTGCGGTATCCCATGCGTCATGATTTATGGGCGTTGCGATGGCACCCGGAGCAATTGAGTTAATCCGGATCTTTTTGGGTGCAAATTCCTGTGCGATTGTTTTCATCATCAGCATTACACCTCCTTTGCTCGCTGCATAGTTGGCATGACCGGCCCACGGAATAACTTCATGTACGCTGCTCATGCAAATGATCTTTCCTGCGGATTTCGAATTTCCATTTACGCCACGGCGAAGGAATTCCTTGATCGCTTCCCTTGCACACAAAAACTGCCCGGTTAGATTGACCCCGATAACAAAGTTCCATTGTTCCAGTGTCATTTCAGTAAAAGAAGCATCCCTTTGTAAGCCGGCATTGTTTACCAGGATATCTACCGTTCCAAACCGGGTGATCACATCGCCAAACATTTTTTGCACATCAGCCTCTTTACTTACGTCGGCCTGGTAAGTTATGGCCCTGCCACCGCTCGCTCCAATTTCGGCTACCACCTGCTCTGCCATTTCTTTGGTGGAGGCTACCGGGTAATTTACAACGACAGTGGCTCCCGCATGTGCAAGCTCTTTAGCACACCCGGCCCCGATGCCACTGCTGGCACCCGTTACTATTGCTATTTGACCTTCTAATTTTCGTTTCATTTTTATTATTGTGTTTAATTATGCATAATATTAAATTCCTCGCTACGGGATGCTGAACTTTTCTTTTTAGCTTCAATAGCCTTTTTGATTAGTGAAATTTCAAAATCAGCGACAATATTGGTATAGTGCTGAAAGACTTCCTGCGGCGAGGAAAAAGGATTGAAATACTTCGTAGCGTTTTGCCTGCGATTGTCTTCAGCCATGCAATAGAAATAATCAGCCGATTGCAATCGTCCCCAAATATCAGTTGCCTTTTCATCAGCGCAATGCGTCACCAGTTTTTCAATGCTGTAAATCTTCTTAAGGGTATTGTTTTGCATTACATTCTCACACCAAACGCAACCGTTATTTGATCTGTCTTCCCAGGAAATGGTTTCGGGCACATCATAAACGTCACGGGGGTATTTTTCAAACAAAACTTCTGTGGCAGTAGAAAAGATAAAATCCTGGTGGGTTAGTACCGCAGTGGGAAGTGCACTCAGAAAATCAAAGATTCCACTTTCGTTGTTTTTGTGAATTCCAAACGTTTCATAATTCATAAAAAGATTTATGACGTGTGTATGGTACGGATGTCCATGCAGCCACCCGGCAAACTTATCTGCAGTCAAAGGGTGTTCGGACCAATTACGATTGTCAAACCGGAATGCAATATCATCCGACAAAGCTGCATTTCTTAAGAGCAGTCCAAACTCCCTGTTGCCGGGTGCGGCATATAATTGATTGCACGATCTTCCTTTCAATATTTTGTCAACTCCTTCACAAAGAATGCCTTTGAAACCAAGGTTGTTTATCACGGATGCGATTCTGTTATTGTGTATCAGCTCTGTGTTCCTGAAGATCGCCGGTTCCACCTCAAACAGATCTTTTATAAGATTTGAATGTTTCAATACCTGCCGCCGGAATTCTGCGGGAGCGTACAATGAGCTTAATGAATGATAATAGGGCTCGGCAAGAAATTCTATGCAACCTGTAGATGCCAGCTTCTGAAAAGACCGGATTATGTCCGGCCGGTATTTCTGAAATAGTTCGAGGACAATACCGCTGATAGAAAAACTGGCTTTGAATTTTGCTTTTTGTTGAATTATTTGTTCGTAAATAATTTCATTAGCCGGAAGGCAGCACTCATCCGCGAGTTGCCTGATACTTTCAATGTCTGCTGCCGCATCTTCATAGCAATGGCATGCATCTATTTCTTTAGACTGGTATTTCCTTAGCCGGTAAGGCTGGTGCACTTTAAAATATAAACAGATCGATGTCATGAAACAGGAATAATTTAAAAATTAACGGGATCGAAACGGCCGCATTGTTTGACACGGCCGCCATCCCTTCAGGGCGCAGGATTAACCCTAACCATTACTAACTTCCTATAATGAGAGGTTGTAAACCTAAGATGAGTCAGGATGTGGCGCTGTCGCGCCCATTACATTAGTCGTAACTTTTCTGCAATCAATTCCACGCAACCGGGTTATTCAGTTCAATACATTTGCGGTTGTAGCATAGGAGGCCGGAACTTCTTAATTCATTCAGCAACATATTTACACTTTGACGCGAAGTAGCTATGAAGCCGGCAATATCACTATGCGTTAAGTAATTGTTGAGAATAATCTTGCCACCGGTATGATTTCCATCGGTACGTGCCCAATGTTTGATAAACCGGATCAGCCTGTCCTTTGTATCAAGAAATATCAGGTCAGCATGGCGATTTTCCAAACGTTGCAACTTGCTATTGACCTTTTTGGCATAGCTCAGCACGATTTGAGGATTGTCTTCCAGTATTCTTTTAAAATCCCCTACATAAAATGAGCAAACGACGGTGTTGGCGGTAAGTGCTTCTGCGCATTCATCCGTTTTAAGGTGACCATCCAGGCCAAGGTCTCCAAATATATCAGGCTCGGTGAGGATATCTTTTACCAATTCATTTTCCATCCCGCTGGTATCGGTAATTTTTACTTTTCCTTTAACCAGAAAATGAATCTTTGTGTATCCGGTTTCACCGTAACCGATGACCTCGCCCCGGTATACCGTTTTAATTTTGGCAAGCGCCGAAGCTGCGATTAATTTTTGTTCGGTTAAACTGGCCAGTAAAGGATGATTCTTCAAATAGAAGTATTTCATTTCTTCAGACATGGTAGTAGGTTTTAAAGAATGTATAAATCAGTTTAGTTAGATGTTGAGGCAAGAGCGGTTTCAATTTTGGTGATCATCACATTTTTGGGAGCAAGACCCGCCACATAGTCGATTATTTCACCGCTTCGGAAAAAAAGTATTGTTGGAAATTCAATGACCCCATAGTCACGGTCGATGCCCTGCTCTTTTTCCACGTCCACTGTGTAGAAGTTGGCCTGGCCATTATATGATTTTGCGAGTTCTTCATAAATGGGAGAAATGATCTGGCAGGCACCATTCCATTCTTTCTTAAAATGTACGAGTGAGAGGGTCGGGCTGCTGATTACTTTTATTCTAAAATCATTTTTTGAGATCATCCGGTTCATAATTTCGATTTGATATTACCCTTTAGCCAACTGGCATGCCAGAAAAATTATCGGGTCTTATAAAATCGCTGAAACCCGTTACAGTAAAGGGTTTGAAAAATTTACACCGGAAGAACAGGAGTTGACGCAACAGCTGCTTTTTTCCCAACATTTTGGGACAGTCCTGAAATATTGGGAACCCGCTGTTTGTTGTAATTGCTTACTCAAAAAAGCAATCCGGCCATTAATAAAAAACGTATTACTTCTAATCGGTTCTTTCGTGCGGGCCCCTGGAATTGTTAAAAGAAAATAAAGCCGTTACCTTGTCAATCAGCCGACAGTGTTTAACATCTGCAGAAATTACTTTTGATTATCAGAAAATGGAAATGAAGGCAAATCTTATCTTAATAACTATCCTCGGTGTTTTATCAGGGACTGCAATGGCGCAGGACCAGGATGCATTACGAAAAAAGCAGTTTAACCTGGAGGGAAATTTGGCAATTGATGGTTATGATCCGGTAGCTTATTTCAAATCGAATAAGGCCGCTAAAGGGAAAAAAGACCTTGCGGTAAGTTACCAGGGAGTGATCTACTATTTCTCATCCCCGGAGAACAAGGAGGAGTTTAAAAGCGCTCCGTCTCACTATGAGCCAGAATATGGAGGCTGGTGTGCCTATGCTATGGGAGAAAAAGGCGAGAAAGTAAACATCGATCCGGAAACTTTTAAGATCGTTAACAATAAACTGTATCTTTTTTATAACAAGTTTTTTAATAATACCCTCAAAAACTGGAATAAAGATGAGACCAGGCTGAAGCAGTCGGCCGACAGCAATTGGAAAAAAATCTATCATTAACGAAGTCAACTCAACAGTATGACCGTCAATTGGAATATGATCGGGATTTGGGCATTGAGGTTACTGCCTGCGCTTATAATGTTACAAACGCTATTCTTCAAGTTTTCCGCGTCTGACGAGTCGGTATATATATTTTCGACGCTGGGAATGGAACCCTGGGGCCGTATCGGCAGTGGTGTGATGGAGTTAATCGCTGCCGTGCTCCTTCTTTATCCACGTACCACTTATCTGGGAGCCGCAATGGGCCTTGGATTGATGGCTGGTGCGATCTTCTTTCATCTGACGAAGCTGGGTATTCCGGTACTCGGCGACGGAGGTTTGCTTTTTGCCTATGCCTTGCTGGCCTTTATTGCTTGTGCGGCGTTGCTTATTATAAATAGGAATGCTGTAACGGCTGCCCTGAAAGTTTTTTTTGGAAAAAATAATTAACTTATAAATAGTTTCTGTGTGGTTTTGGGGTTGTTTGATGGTGCCCGGTTGAATGAAACGACAACGAATTATAAACGCAGATCTAAAACCATAAACTTTGAATTATGCTGCTTAAAAACCCTATTCTGAATATTTTTGTACAGTTGACGGAGTCGTTACACCAGCTATCAGGTGCAGAGTATTGCCAGCCAAGTAAGACATTGTTCCATGCAAGCATTGGCCAGCATGTAAGGCATATCATTGAGCTTTTCCTTTGTCTTGAAAAAGGGTATGAGTCAGGCATCGTTAACTATGAAAAAAGGAAGAGGGATTACCGCATAGAAACCGACAAAGACTTTGCCATTCAACTATTAAAAGATATTTATTATCGTATTGAAAGGCCCAATGTAGACCTGGAAATGGAAGCAGAAGATTATGAAGACGGATCATCGGTAGTAGTCATTCCAACTAATTATTACCGGGAATTGGCCTATAACCTTGAGCATACCATTCATCACATGGCACTGATAAGGGTTGGCGTAAACGAAGTTTCCTCTGTGGTGTTGCCCCAGGAATATGGCGTGGCTTATTCAACTATTAAATACCGGAAGGAATGTGCACAGTAACTTATATTCCTGCTAACGAAATGTATTTTATCACTTCAAACAGGGATGAGAAAAATAGCCGTAAGAAGGCTATTGCTCCCGTCGTGTATGAAATCAATGAAAAAAAGCTGATCTTTCCCCGCGATGGAGATGCGGGAGGATCATGGATCGCTCTGCATGAAAATGGGAATGCGGCGGTATTGTTAAACGGAGCATTCGAAAAGCATATTCCTGAGCCGCCATATCGGGCAAGCCGGGGCAATATATTTTTGGACATTATAGCCAGTGAACGGCCGGTGAGATATTTTCATAAACTGGATCTTTGCAGGATAGAGCCCTTTACTGTAGTTGTGCTGGAAAAAGAGAGTCTTTATGAATGCCGCTGGGATGGAGTGGAAAAACATTATAAGCAGTTGAAGAAACACCGTCCCTATATATGGTCATCCGTTACCTTATACGATAATGATGCGATCAGGAAAAGAGAGCAGTGGTTTGCTGATTTTCTAAACAGTCATCCTCATCCCACGCAAAAAGACATTTTGAACTTTCACCGGTTTACGGGGGATGGTGATGCTTCCAATGACCTGCTGATGGAAAGGGCCGATATTTATTCGACAGTCAGCATCACGAGCCTGTTGATAACGGCAGACCGTGGCACCGTGAAATATGCAGATCTGAAAAGCAATATTGTCCATGAAAAGAAAATTGAGTTCGAGACCTCCGTTGAATTAATATGATCCGAAAGATTCTATACCATCCATTTTTTATCAGGCTATTGCATTGGGAATACTGGCCATTTCATCTTGTTTATGCCCCAACTTACTTGTACTGGGCATGGCTTTCCGCCCGGGCCCGGTCTTTTTTCTTTTTTAATATCGCTAACCCGTCTATCACAAATGGTGGATTTTTGATGGAATCAAAAAAGGAAATTTATGATCTCATCCCTCCCGATTATTATCCGCGCACTTTGTTGTTTAAAGCCGGAACATGCAAAGAACAGGTCATTGCGGCTATCCGGGCAACACAATTAAAATTTCCGCTGGTGGGTAAGCCGGATATAGGAATGCAGGGTAAGTCAGTTAAAGTGTTTGCTGCTATCCCGGAATTATCAGAGTATGCCATGAATTCAAAAGTAGATTTCCTCGTGCAGGAATTTGTATCATATGAAAATGAAGTGGGTATTTTTTATTATCGTTATCCTGGTGAACCAGCGGGCCGAATTTCAGGAATCGTCAGTAAGGAGTTCCTGACTATTACGGGTGATGGAGTTTCAAGTATGGAAGAATTATTATTGACCAACAAAAGATATGTTCTTCAATTGCCTGTATTAAAAAAAACCTATGGTGATGAATTGAGAAAAATATTGAGAGATGGAGAAAAACGCCTGCTGGTGCCTTACGGCAATCATGTTAGAGGAGCTAAATTTATTGACTTCAGCCATTTAATTGATGATGAGCTGAACGGAACGATCGATCAGATTTGCAAGCAGGTTCCGGGTTTTTATTATGGCAGGCTGGACATTCGGTATCGATCATGGGAGGATTTGAAGCAGGGGAAAAATTTTTCCATTATTGAATTAAACGGTGCAGGCAGTGAGCCCACTCACATATATGATCCGCGCCATTCCATCTTTTTT
>JGI24806J26614_1000402_pt1 | contig 12906 bp, 14 predicted proteins | sample Kansoi200umMDA_FD_26614 | JGI IMG/M metagenome (IMG submission 26614)
AAGACAAATAATAGGATTATTGCTGAATATGCTTTACGGGATACCAGTAAACCAATTGGTATCGCTGAGTATAAAATATCGCAAAGGTTGCCGGCTGATATTAAAAAAGAACTACCCAGTANNAAAGCATATTCANCAACGCATGGATGAGGAATTTGCTGCTGCACCAGGTGATGTTGGATCATTCAAAAAGATGCTAAAAGGGAAAATACAAGTGAAGAAAAAATAGAATCGTTTTATTGCTATGCTATTTTGGGTTTAAGCTGTTTAAAATCAAATATTGTGAGATTCGATTTAATAGCATAACACCTGGTTTATGCTTATTCTTTTGTTACAGCAAGTCCCTGTCTTACCCTTGTCAATGTTTCTCTTGATACGCCGAGATAAGAAGCCACCATATGTAACGGTATGCGATGGAAGATGTGAGGAAATGTTTCAATAAAATCAAGATATCTTTTTTCAGCACTGACGCTTATATTAAGCAGGATGCGGTTTTGTATCAAACTCATGTTTTGTGTGATGATGCGTTCAGAGAAGGATGCCAATAGAGGTATCAATGATTTTAACTCTTCAAAACTTTCACGGGTCCACATCATCACTTCCGAAGCTTCGATCGCTTCAATATTATACTTTGCCGGTATCTGGTTGTTTAACTGTCAGGGTCAGTGGTCCAGCTATTCTCTGCAGTGAATTTCATCAAGTATTCATTACCATCATTGTGCATGCTGTAATTACGCAGCAGGCCTTTCAATACAAATATTTTATAACGGCATATTTCGCCTTCTTTCAATAACAGTTGTCTTTTGCGTAATTTCTTATAAACAGCTTGTTCCTGTAGAAAAAGCTGCCGAGCATTTTGAGTGGATGGGCAGGTTTATTTCATTTTATAGTCCGGCTACTTGTATTAAAACCAGAGAACAATTGGGCTGGCAGCCAACTCATATTGGTTTGATTGAAGATATGGAACATCATTGTTTTAACTAGGGTAAACTATTGATTCCAGCAATCATCCAATTCATACACATCAACATACAATCCATTCATAACTGTTAGTGATCGTTTTATCGGGTCGCTACTTTTGTGGCTCATTTTAAAACAAAAAATATAGACCATGAAAAAAAATTTTCTATGTGCAGCAGTATTGGCTGCGTCAGTGCTAACTGTATCAGCTCAAAGCGCAAAAAGTTTTTAAAAACCAATCTTCAGCGTAGGCGTGGAAACAGCACTACCTGTTGGTGATTTTAAAGAAGGATATAAACTCGGCCTCGGTGGTACTGTGTAGGGAGAATATCCTGTTGCAGACAAAGTAGGTGTTACTTTAAGTGCAGGCTATCTTTCATTTGCCGGTAAAACCTTTGAGTTTGAAGGTGAAAAATACAAGAATGAAGCGCAGGGCGTAATACCTGTGTTGGCAGGTGCTAAGCATTATTTTACTGATAACATTTACGGTCATGCGCAAGTTGGCCTTTCCTTTTTTAATCATGGAGTAGGCTCTGCTTTCACTTATTGTCCGGGTGTTGGTATCAAAGCATCAGATAATATAGATGTGTTGGTGAAATACCAGGCAGCATCCAAAAGCGGCAGCACAGCTTCTTTTCTTGGAGCAAGAGTAGCATACACTTTCTAAAAGTATAAGACGACTGGACAAAGCTGGGAAAGAAAATAAAAAAGGGCTCACTTGAAGCCCTTTTTTATTGGTTATGTCTTAGTCATTCGTTTACAGCATACTGTTAGTTATCTTTTACTAACATTGTATCTGCCCATTTATCATGCCACATCGGTCCGCCTAAAAATGCACTTATGAATTCAAAAGGTACAATGCGACAAAGTGTACGTAAAAGAGCTTTGCTTACACTCATTGGTTCGCCAGAATTAGTAACAACAGTAGTTTTGGTAATCATTTTACCTACTGTTTTTCCTTTGGTGCCTTCAAGAAAGCCATAATAGAGAAAAAATAATCCGAAGAAAACTAAGTAATACATCGCTGGGTTTGTGACTACTAATTGAGTAAGACCACCAAACGGAATAGCGATAATTACTACAACGACATAGATCACGATAATGTCTACGAGATAATTAACAAAGCGTTGCCCGGTGCCGGCCAATTGATTTTGTGACTGTTCAAATTCAGTAAGCATGTTGTTAGGTTCCATGTTGAGATTTTTTTTGAATATAGAAAATTTTGTTCAACAATGCAAAATAGGCCAATAAAAAAAGGGAAGCATTTGCTTCCCTTATGTATAGATATAAAATGGTAATTAAGCTACTGCTACTTTCTTCTCGGCTTTTCCATTCAACGCTTCTGCGCTGGCCGCTTTCACAGTTTTAATGATACGTGCAGCCACTTTGTATGGGTCTGCAGCTGAATTTGGACGACGATCTTCCAGGTATCCTTTCCAGCCTTTAGCAGGAACAGTAACAGGAATACGAATGGAAGCACCGCGATCAGAAACTCCATAAGAGAAATCATTGATAGAAGCTGTTTCGTGTTTACCTGTCAAACGTTTATCGTTATCAGCGCCATATACGGCAATATGTTCTTTAATTACAGGACGGAAAGCTTCGCATATTCTATCGAAAACTTCTTTGCTGCCTGCATTTCTTAAAGTTGAATTAGAGAAGTTGGCGTGCATACCAGAACCATTCCAGTCTAATGCGCCCAATGGTTTACAATGCCAGTTAACAGATACTCCGTATTTTTCACCAATTCTTTCCAGTAAGTAACGGCCTAACCAGATTTGGTCTCCAGCTTGTTTTGCGCCTTTGGCAAAAATCTGGAATTCCCATTGTCCGGCAGCTACTTCAGAGTTGATACCTTCTACATTTAAACCTGCTTCAAGGCAAACATCTAAATGTTCTTCTATAATATTACGACCGTAAGCATTAGCTGCTCCTACTGAGCAATAGTAAGGACCCTGGGGACCAGGAAACCCTGCTGCAGGGAAACCCAGCGGTTTGTTAGTATCATTATTCCATAGGAAATATTCCTGTTCAAAACCAAACCAGAAATCATTGTCATCATCTTCAATCGTTGCACGACCATTAGATTCATGTGGAGTGCCATCAGCATTTAATACTTCGCACATTACCAAATAACCATTTTTACGTTGAGGATCTGTAATAAGATAAACCGGTTTTAACAAACAGTCAGAAGAACCTCCTGGCGCCTGTTCTGTAGAAGAACCGTCGAAACTCCAAATAGGGCAGTCTTCCAGTTTACCCGAAAAGTCTTTTTCAATTTTTGTTTTGCTACGAAGGCTTTGAGTAGGTTTGTAACCGTCCAGCCAGATGTACTCTAATTTTGAGGATGCCATATCGATTTATTTATTTTAAAAAATGATTTTCCTGTGATACCAATTTTCTTTTAAAAAACAGGCATTACTTTTTACCCTAATGGGCATCAAGCAATACCTGTACGTTTTAAGATTGACGGTGTGAAATTAGTAAACTTTCTCCAAAAATTTATATATTTTTAAAAATATTATGTTGTTTGTTGGTTAATGGCGATAAAAAGTTGATAAATACCGTAAAATATTTCGCTTATATATATGTTTATATAATTGGGATGCACTAAATCATAAGTTTTTGTAACATTAAAATTATTTATAATGTTTTAAGTCAGCATTTAAATAAAGCAGCATGGATAAGAGGATGCTTTTTGTTTTAAAATTCTCCGCTGGCGCCACCACCTCCAAAACTTCCACCCCCAAAGCGACTTTCTTTTTGTTCAGGTGAAACTGTTTCAGCAATTACAAGTGCTTCAATATTTTGAAGGGCTGTTTGTTTTTGATAGGGGTGTGATTGTGCAGTGAAACCAGCTACTGTTTCCTTAAGCATTCGTGTAATGAAATAGGAAATAATGATTAGTGATGCGCCCGCTACTATCATCACAGTTTCTACTGGTAGGATAAAATGATAATAGCGTATAGTAAAAATAGTTGCTGCAATAAGTAACAGGCTAACTCTTATAAGTATGATATCTTTTTTTATGATACCCATCATCAGGTAAAACACCGGAATACTGATCGTAAAGAACCAAAAGATTGCAGCAAAGGGAATGTTTTCACCTGGATTTAATTGCATATCGAACACTGTATTGCTTATTTCTCTTACAACAAAATAATTGCCTGCTGCATACAAGCAAATCAATGCAGTGGTTTCAATAAGAGTATAGCAATTTTTGTAAAGAATGGATGTTTTTGTAACCAGTATTTTTTTTACTGCAAAATATATTGCTGCTGCAGCAACCATTAAAACAAAAGGAGCAATAGCCTTGGCGGAATCACCAAATTCAGAAAGGAGAAAAAATATAAACAGTAATAATGCAATCGTCGCAAAGAAGGCCATTAACCTGTCTGTAAAACGTATAACTGTAAAACCTGAAAAAATCAATACCAATAATGCATTGGTAACTGATGAAATGTTATCAAGAAGATTGATTGCCCCTATGATCAATATGCCTGCAAGTAAAAGCAGGGTATCATCAATCCCTGACTGGTAATTGTTTCTGCTTTTCACCATGTATTCCAGCAATGCATAACAACCAGCACCAAAAAATATTAATAGTCCACCCAACGATTGTTCAGAACCATTCGAAAGAGTTATGAGAGCAAACAAACCGATAGAAAAGGCAACGATGACAGTTGTTAGGATAGCCAAACCTATGCGGACAAAAACATTGGGCGAATAAAAACCCGTACTACATATTTTATCTGCAGCTTCTTTTTCATCTTTTGAGATACAGTTCTGATGGAAAGCAGTTTCTATTTCTTCCTGTGCCTGCAGATTATGCAGCCATTGAATGTTGTATGCTATCATAAGGATTTTATCTTTTTATTCATGTGTACCAGGAAAAATATGAGCCCTGCTCCGGATGCAATAAAATACATACAGGCAGCATAAATACCTGCTTCGCCTACACTATTAAAAAAAAGTAGTCTTATAACTACATAACTAAGGCCTATATAAAAATAAAGTGTCAGTATCAGCAGGTAATAAAATGATTTTTCCGCAAAAGCTTTCCTGTAAAAAAAATAACTTATGGCAATTAATGCCAGCATCCAAACCAGGTAAATATGCTCAAAATAAAACATGGCTGCAAGACAGGAGATAAAGGTTAAGTGTATCCCAAAATTTGTATATGTAAATTCAAAATGTGGTTTTAGTTTTCTTCTTTTAGTAACTGCAGCAAATACAATTAAAACAGCGCCCAGTAATAAACCCGTGATAATAACAACAGGGTTATCAAAATTATTTTCTTTCAAAATTTTTGTTGGTATAACTGCAATTCCTGCCCATGCCGCCAGGTTGGTAATAGCCAGGCTCAAAATACCGAGATGATCAAAGTAATAAGCACAGAAAAATAAAACAAGCATCGGTATGAACGTAACAAGACCGTACCGGTCGCCAAATACATGATATTGAAACTGGATGTAACCGATAAAGCTGATAAATGTTAAGCAACCAAGCAATAAGATGTAATCAAAATAAGCATTGGGAGCTTCGACTTTTTTTGTTGAAAAAGGCAGTTTGTTTTTGTAACAGTAATAGAAACAAAAGGCACTCACTAAAGCAATAAATGCCAGCACAAACTGGTGACCGATAGTATCAATATTTTTATAAATGACAATGCCCAGTCCTGTACTGAATAATAAAACACCGAGATAGAGGAGGGTTTTTAACTCCCAGTAAACAGAGATGTTTTTATTATGCTCAGCAGCTTTTATTTTTTGCAATGATTCATTGCTGATAATGCCTTCGCCATGCAGCTTCTCAAAAATGTTTGTGCTCATACGGAAAAATACAACAATTAATATTATTACTTTTTCCAGGGGGCACTACATCAATTCTTCTTACTAAACTGCCAGGGCTTTGTTTAATTTTCTTTTTTGTATTAATCAAAAAATACCAAAGGTGTTACCATTAAGCGATCTTTTTAAAAAACCCCATTAAATTTTCAATCATTTAAGTTTGTATCTGTAAAGGACACTTGAACCTTTTGTAAAAGGAAGCTTTCCTGCTGTCCAATAAAGATATTCTTCCTTGTCATCAATTGCAGTATTGGAAGTAAAGTCAGGAGTTTGGATATGCCCTAAAATAACGCCGGCTGGTGAAATAAGCCAAACGCCACCTAATCCGCCTGCTATTATTATGCCTTTCTTTGAAACGGCCATTCCATCCCACCCGTGCGAAGTTGAAGGGATGGTGTGCTTCAACATTTCCCTGAGATTAAAGAAATCCACTGGTCTAACAATATCCCCTGCACTGTCCAATTCATAGCATAATAATTTTCCTGTTTCTGAATCTGATACATACAAAAACTTATTGTCCGGGGATACTCCGATTCCATTAGGTTCTTTCAATGAATCAATCAATACCTTCACCTTATTGTTTTCAAATTTATAAACACCATTAAAGGGCAATTCTTTCAATTTATCCGAGTTCCCATTTGTTAATCCGTAAATGGGATCCGTAAAATAAAGAATGCCGTTAGCACCTAAAGCAATATCGTTCGGACTGTTGAATTTTTTGCCTTCATAATTTGTCACGAAGTCAGTGATCGTTTTATTTGATTTTGGGTTCACTATTTTACCAATCTGTCTTTTTGTTTCACTGGTTGATTGATGATTTCCCTGCATTAGAAGCAAATCCCCATTCGCATCAAGCAACAATCCATTGGCAAATCCTGAAGGCTCCAGCCAAACTGAAAATCCCTTCTGTTGGTTCCAGAAATAAATCTTGTTTTCCGGGATATCAGTAAATAAAAGACCGTTTAAAGCCTCAACCCAAACAGGCCCTTCCAGCCAATATTTGTCCGAAACAATTTTTTCGATTTTGTTTTTGCCTGAAAAAAACTTTTCAAATTCATCTGTAAAAACAATGAGTTCTGGAAATGTAATGTTCTCTTTTTGCTTTTTTGCATTATGGTTTTGAGATGAAGCAACAGTACTCACAGTAAAGAATGCAAATAATAATAATAAATTCTTCATGACTAATCGAGTTTAAAGGATGTCTCTCTTTGCACTAAAATTAACCACTGATGGCTTTATTTTAAAATAATGTTTGTGTGATAAGTCTTCATGCGAAATTAAAATGGATGCAAAAGAAAAAAGGTACTAAGTAATAGAAAATGAGTTATGTGATTTGGCTAGTGAAAAAAAACCAGTAATGATTTATTCATTACTGGTCTTAAATAATTTAAAGTATAGTTAAGTATGCAGGTGTAATAAGTTATCCCAAACGCCAAATACTTTCAATAACCATACTACGAGGAATATTACTACTACTGCGTTGAGAATATTCTTAATAGTTCCCTGCATTGGTATATACTTGTTGATAAGCCACATTACTACACCAACACCAATAAGTATCAGAACAATATTCAGAATAGGCATAATGATAAATTTTATTGTGAACAAATATTAATAATAGATTTTATTCTCTTTTCCGGAGCAGCGCAACCAATAAAAGAATGAATACTGCGGCGCCAATAACCCATACCCATGGTTGCTGATACCAGTTGCTGTGTTTGCCAACATTAATATCAACATCAATTTTTTTCTCCTGTGCAAAACTGTTGATGGCGATAATGCACAGCATGGTATAAATAGAAATTTTTTGGATAAATGATTTCATACGAATAAGTTTTTTTCAATGATAGATTTATTAGTGTATTGCCAAAGCATATGCCACACCATTTATGGGTTGAAACAATGCTAATTACAACTCTTTTAATGCAGTAAATAGGGGTCTTTTGTGTAAGAATATCCACATATTAATAAGGGTTCGTGAGACCACATACCCTTTCTTTGTGTTAGCAGATTTATTTTACTGCTTTGTCCTGTTTGAAATCCTGAAACCTTTGTTGAAAATTTATTGCATGTACTATTGCGTGTTTGCCTTATCGCTAGACCTATGTAAACATCATTTTGACTTAAAACCAAAAGCCACCACAAATTCTCCGTGTATCGCATATCCTTCATCCTGTTTATAACATTTTATTGAATCCAGGTATTCAGGATGAACTTCTTTTTTTATCTCGTTAGGAAATTTATTGTAAGCTGGTGCTACAGGTCCCCCTGCAAAAGCGGCTACACAGGCATCCTCATCAGAATCATAATTTAAAAGGCTGCTCATGCGTTTATACATTACATAAGAAAAACCTGCTTCTTCAAAACTCTGCTGCAGCATATTTCGATTACCGAGGTTGAAAAACATAGGACATACTTCTGTGGCAACTCTCCGGTCAATGATATCAAAAATTTCTGCCCACCCGCAGTGATCTCTTTTTCCCCATACAGCTGTTACTGCACGGCCACCCGGTTTTAAAACCCTGTACATTTCTTTTAATGCTTTAACCGGATCTGGTGCGTACATTAATCCCAATGCACATGATGCCGCATCAAATGATGCATCTGTCACCAGTAACTCTTCTGCATCCATTCTTTCGAATTGCATATTGCTGTACTTTTTTTTCCTGGCTCTTTCTTCGCATATTCTTATCATTTCAGCTGAAATATCTGTGGCAAGTACCAAGCCTTTTTTCCCAATTTTTTTTGCAGCAGGAAAACTTACAAGACCAGTGCCGCAGGCAATATCAATAAGTTTTTCTCCTTGCTTAAGTTTTGCCATTTCAAGCATTTTTTCCTGCGCCGGTTTTAATTTATTCTGCCACAATTCCTCATAATAAGCAGCTGCTTTGTCCCAACCATATCGTTGGATACGACGTTGCAATGCGGCTTCCATTATGTAACAGTTTTTAAAATTGTAAGGCAATTAATTTGTATAAATAAGTTCTCCGGCAAAAGTTTGTAACTCGATCTTATTGTTTACAACAATAAAAGTATCAGTACCAAATGTTACATCTACACCCTGTCCTTTACCCTGCCAGATGATAAATCCTATTCCATCACATACTTCTAATTTGTTGAGTTTAAAATATGATTTCTCTTTCGGGAAATATTTCATTAACCCAATAAAAAAGGTCCTTATCTGGTCAATACCTTTAAGAGTTTTGTCAACAGTTATTAAAACAGATTCATCTGAATAATCCTCCATTAATTTTTCAAGATCGTTTTCCAGGAATGATGTTATGTGCCGGATAATAACAGCTTTTAAAGGATCATTAATGATTTCTTCTGCAACGTCATTGTTCATTTTTTGTGATAACAAATTTTTTTTCATGCTTACTTTTTTTATTTGAGTGATTAATAGAACAGGGTGTAATTTTTTATACCCTTATTGAAAATCGAAATCGATTATTTTAAATGTTACTCCACTGCTGAGTGTGTCGGTATGCCATGAATTACCGACATTTTGAATTTGATAACGAAAACCGGCTGCCAGTTCCGAATCAGTATTGTCCTGTATCGTTTTTATGATCACCAGTTTGTGTGCAGCATCAGGAATATCCTTTATTTGCATCGCTGACAAAGAAGAATCAAAAACTGTTTCGCCGGTTTTTTTAATAAACAATGAAAAATTTATAGTGGAATCATTGTCAGAGAAATTCTGGCTTGTATAAAGATGAAATTTAATGGTGCGGTTTTGGGTGGGAGATACTGGCCTGGATTGCTTGCTGCAACTTGTGATATTTACCAGTATCATCCCGGCAATGAATAATTGAATGAGATTTTTTTTCATGACTATACTTTTATATGCTTTGATGTTGGTGTTTATCTCAACGATACAAAAGTATTTTTCATTACAGGCTAATGTGTTGCTGTAACGTTCAGAGATATGACTTTTAAGTTCAGAGAGAAACTTGCTGCTTCACAGAAGCAGGGGGCATGCCAAAATAATTACGAAATGAACGGCTGAAGTGTGATACGTTTTCAAAACCACTTTCAAAAGCAGCTTCGCTAACTGTTTTGCCAGCATTGCTTAAAAGATGGTTTGCGTGCTGGAGCCTTTTTTCAAGTAGCCATTTGCCGGGTGTTACATTAAATTCTTTTTGAAAATCTCTTTTAAACGCAGAGAGACTGCGATTGGTGAGTTTTGCAAATTCTTCCAGCTTGAGATTGTAATGAAAATTGTCTTCCATTATCTTTCTCAATAAAATAGATTGTGGTTGGTGAAGTAAAGACCCGAAATATGATAATAGTTCAGCATTTTGATGGTTGTCGGCAATGGTTAAAACCACCTCCCTGAATTTTAATTCGATCAATGACTGGTCTGGTTGTGGGCTGCTCCCAAAATAAAATCGCATCGAATGAAAGAAACTTTCCAACGCTTCATTTTTATTGACAGGAATAACAGGTTCATATTTTTTTTCTGCTCTGGGAATAGGAGTAGACTTGGATTTGAGCACATCAAAAATAAATTCATCAGGCAGAAAAAATAAAACAACACAAAAAGGTGTGTCAAAAAACTGTTCTACAATGCAGGCGCCTTTTCTTACAAACACACATGAGCCTTTGGTTAAATTGTATGACCTGTTAGTAGTATGCCAGATCTTTCTGCCTTCAATAACATACACGATATAGTTATGTTCACTCCATGCTTCCTGCATTTTATTTTTTAGAGGGCAATTGTATTCAGCTATAAGCGATTCGCCTGCGCTTAATTGCTTTGGGAAAAAAACAGGATTGCTTATAATATTTTTATATAGATCCAGCATTTATTAAAAAATTAATCTGCAAAAATACTGATTACTCTCAAAACAGGAATTTATTATAAGCTCCGCTATTTTTTCACACATCAGTCTATTTACAAGAATTGCTTTGCCGTAAAATAATTTTAATCTGTGAATGGCAGGAGGGAAGCAATATTATTTACCGGTTTTCAAAGTTTGGAATTTTAAAAAAGAGAAAGTGGAATACAAAGGAGAATAGTGTATTAAAGTTAATACATGTTTTGTACTGAGGTAATAAAAAATTCAGTAAAATAAATTAAGAATTATTGTTTGCCCATTTCCCTATCATCATACAATACATATCCTTTTAATTCATAAGTAGAGATGGTTGTTTTTGCGGAAAACGCCACTTTTACTTTAGGTAACAGGTCTTCTTTTTTTATATCAAAGAAAGTCATGGCCTGGCCACAAGCTACAATTTGAGCGCCTGCTTTTTTTTCAAGATCGTTGATAAGGGAAAGATTTGGATTGTCTTTTTTATTGTGCTGTTTATAATAGTCATTGTTACAAATGGCCGTTAATGCACCTGCATGCACAACAATCACTGGCTTTATTTTATTTAAAGGCACCCCGGCGGCTACATGAAGATTAATAATTCTTGCTATTTCTACGAGCGAATAATTAAGTTGACTGGCTACTGAATCAGGGTTTTTAAAAGTAACCTCAAACAATAATTTATATTCCATTTTATTATCCGGCATCTCTGTGATATTAGAAACTGGTATCACGCCAGAATAATCTCCTCCTTTGATAAGTGGATATTGTGCAGCAGCCGATATTCTTTCCCATTTTGCCAGCTCGGCAAATTGTTTATCAACTTTTACTGAATCTGCATGCAGTGCCGCATGTAGTGTACTGTCTTTAACCCTTTGAAGGCTATCACTAATTGCAGTTTGTGAAATGAGTTTGGTATTGCTTATTAAAATTATTATTGCCAGCACAATTTTTCTCATATTCTTTTTTTAGTAAGATAATATCTTAAATTAATATTTCGAGTATTGTTAAGCCTTTAATTCTTTACATTAGGTTTTGTATTTTTATTATAACAGCTGACACATTAAAATTTTAAGTGCTTAAATAAATAACAGGGAATTTTGTCTGATCAAACTAACACGCTTATTGTTGGAGCCAGTATTTCCGGACTGGCATGTGCTGCAACATTGCAAAAACATGGGATACCACATATAATTATTGAAAAACAATCACAGGTCACCGCACCATGGCGTAATCATTATGAAAGGCTTCATCTCCATACACCAAAAAGTTTATCTGCTCTTCCTTATAAAAAATTTGATAAAAACATTCCACGATACCCAAGCCGCCAACAGGTAGTTGATTACCTCGAAGACTACCAGCAGTCTTTTAATATCAGCCCGCTCTTTAATACAGAAGCTATATCGATAAAAAGAAAAGAAAGTTATTGGATAACCGATACTAACAATGACACCATTAAATCAAAAAATGTAATTATAGCAACTGGTGCATTTGGTAAACCCAAAACGATCAGCTTTAATGGAATGGAAACTTTCACCGACAAAATATTACATAGCTATGACTATAACAGCGGGCGTGATTTTAAAGGACAAAATGTATTGGTAGTAGGCTTTGGAAATTCGGCCTGTGAAATTGCTATTGATCTATACGAACAGGGAGCTTTTCCATCTATGTCTGTCCGTTCAAGCGTAAATATATTGCCACGTGATATTGCAGGTATCTCCATCCTGCAACTGAGTTTGTTAATGAATCTTTTGCCGGCAAGAGTGGCTGATAAAATCAATGCTCCATTAATAAATTTATTGGTAGGCGATCTTAAAAAACTGGGATTAAAAAAACTTCCTTACGGTCCATTGGAACAAATTGAGAAGTATGGTGCTATTCCTTTGCTTGATATTGGTACGGTTGGGCATATACGAAAAGGGAACATAAAAATTTACGATGACGTTGATCATATAGAAGGAGGCACCGTTTATTTTACAGATGGGAAGTCAGGGCATTTTGATGCGATTGTTGCCGGTATAGGATATTACAGGGATTATGCTGACATTATTAAAGCAGGTAAAGAAAGATTTGATGATCTTAGTTTACCAATAAAAAAGCAAAAGTGTTTTGGAAAAGATGGCCTCTATTTTTGTGGATTTTGGATAGCCTCTACTGGACAAATTCGTGAAATATCAATGGATGCTCAAAAAATTGCAAAGCATATTCATTCTAAAATGAAAGCATAAATTGTAAGGATTTACATTTAAAAACATCTTGAATGGAGAACTACAAAA
>JGI24806J26614_1000403_pt1 | contig 12902 bp, 12 predicted proteins | sample Kansoi200umMDA_FD_26614 | JGI IMG/M metagenome (IMG submission 26614)
AAATCTTTGTAACTTAAAAATCCGTTTTTCTCCATCAAAAAACTGAATATGAGAAAGAATTTAGGCCATTACACTCTTATCTTAATCACCTCTTTCCTGCTGAATTCACTTGTTTACTCCCAGGATCGTTTTGCGTTTGCTATTACTGATTTTAATCCAAATACTGCGAATTGGACTGTATTGCGCAAACTAAACCTGCAAACAGCAACTTATGGAGATGTTTTATTAAATGGTGTTGATTTAAAGTCGGTGGCATATGACGCAAAGTCCAAGAAACAAGTTGATGCCGGCATGTCTTCGGCGGCTTTTAGTACGGGAGTTGCAGCCATAGCATACGATAAAAAAAATAACCGACTTTATTATACTCCCATGTTTATTGATCAGCTCCGGTACGTTGATCTGAAAACAATGAAAGTTTACTATGTAGTCGATCAATCCTTCATCGATCAGAAAAATTTGTATAACGACGATTCAAAAGTTGTTAGTCGAATGGTAATCGCGCCCGATGGATATGGATACGCAATTACAAATGATGCCTCCACATTTATACGTTTCAGCACTGGTAAAAAATTGGCTATTGAACAGTTGGGGTCACTGGTAGATGATCCTGGCAATACTGGTATTTCGATTCACAATCGTTGCAGCAGTTGGGGCGGTGATATGGTTGCAGACGATGCAGGAAATCTTTACCTGTTGTCCGCCAATAACAGTGTTTTCAAAATTAGTATTGATACCAAGGTTGCGAAATGGCTTGGACCTGTTAAAGGACTGCAGCCGGGGTTTACTATAAATGGAGTTGTTGTAACGGATGATGGAAAGTTACTGGCGGGAAGCCAGGTCTATTCAAAGGGCTGGTTTTTAATTGACCCAAAATCCTGGACAGCATCTCCGTACAAGGCGGCCAATGGTGTTTATCTTACATCGGACATGGCCAATAGCAGGAAAGAGGTGATTAAGATAAGAGTGTAATGGCCTAAATTCTTTCTCATATTCAGTTTTTTGATGGAGAAAAACGGATTTTTAAGTTACAAAGATTTCAGGTAAAACCGAATTATTTTTATTTGTTTTTTATGAATGGTATTCCACTGAGATCAAACTTCTCTGGCAGTATTCTTGCAGGCCAGGAACCAAATTTGCAAATCCAGACAGACGATATGAAATTGCCGGTTATCGCTTTATTATTTATTGTTCTTCAATCACAAAGCTGCAAAAAACAGAGAGCTATAAAACTACCTGCCTGCATCCAGGATAAAATAGAAGCCATCCAGCAACAACCCAGGTACAATCCACCGGCCACCGTATATCGATATCTATATGCGGAAAAATACGTTTACCTGTTCAGTGCCGATTGCTGCGATCAATACAATTACCTGTATGACAAAGATTGTAACATAATATGCGCTCCGAGCGGAGGTATTGCGGGAAAGGGTGATAACAAATGTTCAAATTTTGCCGATATAGCAACTGATGAGACCCTGATCTGGAAAGATACAAGATAGCGTGAGCAAGCCATCGGCAATGCGCGTTCCCGGACTATTTAAGACGATTTCATTTTATTCCATGTTGTATATAAACTTTCCTGGCCCGGCCTGTTTTTGGGAACTTCACGCAGAGGTTCGCAGGAGTTAGAAGACTCAAACATTTCTTTTGGAAGTTGCTGGTATAAGTTTGTTCCTTTTGTTTTCCACGAGATCATGTCGTCACTCACCACTTTGATAATTTTGGCAGGGTTACCGACAACTAAACTTCGCGGAGAGATCTTTTCTCCTTCTTTAATAAAGCTCAGGGCCCCCACGATACACTCATCACCTAATTGCACATTGTCCATGATGACACTGTTCATTCCGACTAAACAATTTTTACCAATAGTTGCTCCATGAATAATCGCGCCATGACCAATGTGAGCTGATTCCTGCAATAACACAGTCACGCCCGGGAACATATGAATGATGCTGTTCTCCTGTACATTACACCCATCTTCAATTACAATAGCTCCCCAGTCACCGCGAAGTGCCGCACCGGGACCTATGTAACAATTCTTACCGATGATCACATTTCCTGTCACCGCTGCCAGGGGATGAACAAATGATGATTCGTGAACTATAGGCACGAAATCTTTGAATGAATAAAACATAATTAATTTTTTGAGTTTCATTGACTATCCACTTCACAAATATTAAGTAGCAAAGATTTTTTTTTGTAGTATTTCTAAACACTAATATATTTTTTATTGTTGTAATAACACCGCAAGGCCTTCTCAATTATGAACAAAAAAATTTACGCTTATGAAATACAGAAATCTCGGTAAAACCGGAGAGAAATTATCCGCGATCGGCCTGGGCTGCATGGGGATGAGTTTTGCCTATGGTCCACGCAACGATAAAGAATCCGTTGCCACATTGAACCGGGCCCTTGAGCTAGGCATCAATTTCTGGGACACGGCAGATATGTATGGTTTTGGTCATAATGAAGAATTAATTTCAAAAGTTCTTGTCCCTAATCGCAAGAAAATCTTCATAGCGACAAAATTTGGCTTCAGGCAAAGGGAGGGCAATGTTTCAAATTTTGCGGGAACACCAGGCACGTATGTGGACTGCTCGCCCGCTTACATAAAAGAAGCGATCGATAAAAGCTTGAAACGCCTGAAAACTGATACTATAGATCTGTATTATGCTCATCGTGTGGATCCCAACGTGCCTATTGAAGAAACCGTGGGTGCAATGGCTGAATTGGTAGACAAAGGAAAGGTTCGTTATCTGGGCCTGTCTGAAGCATCGGCAAAATCTATTCGCAGGGCCTGTGCGATACATCCGATTAGCGCTTTGCAAAGTGAATACTCATTGCTGACCAGAGATGCGGAAGGTGAGATACTGGATACTGTTCGCGAACTTGGGATAACGTTCATTCCCTATAGTCCGCTCGCAAGGGGATTAGTAACGGCAACAGTTAAGAATAAAGATAACCTGGCGCAGGATGATTTCAGAAGGACCTTACCACGGTTCGATGATGATCATTGGCAAAATAACAAGCAACTCGTTGATGATTTTTCAGCATTTGCAATGTCAAAAAATTGCACCCCTGCCCAGATCGCACTGGCATGGGTTCTTGCACAAGGCAACGATATGATCCCCATTCCGGGAACCAAAAAAAGAAAATATCTTGAAGAAAATTCAGGAGCGGCAGACATACTACTCAACAAGAATGATCTGGAAAAGATTGAAGAAATAATCAGCAATCATCCAAATGTTGGCCATCGTTACAGCGAAGGCTCAATGAAGCTGGTAAATCGTTAATTGTTTCTTGCATAAAAACAAGAGGCTGACTCTTTTGAATCAGCCTCTTTGAACAGACAGATTATCTGCTCCCTCCTCGTCCACGCCTACTGCGACCTCCGCCACCACCGTGAGAAGCTCTACCCCCCATCCTCGCAATCCTTCTCACTTCCTCACGCGACATGGATCCGAAACCTCTTCTCCCGGACCCACTTCGGCCTGAGCTATTGCTCCTGCGACCATTTGATGATCCGCCTCTGCCCGGAGAATAGTCCTCACTACGTGAAGAGTTCCTTCTGTTTCCCTGCGATGAATTTCTACCGCCACGGTGGGTGTCGTAACTACTTCTCCCGCGGTAATCTTCATCATCTCGCCACCTTGCTTCCCCGCCCATTCTTGATATTCTCCGGTGCCGATCAGGATCCATACCGGCAAATCCCCGTCTTGAACTACTTCCTCCACGACCAGATGAATCCCTGTCGCTGCGGCCACTCCTGCTGCTTCTCCTTCCGCCACGATAGCCACCGTCATCCTCGTCATATTCATCTTCTTCATCTTCGTAGCCCGTGTCCTCATATTCATCTTCATCATAGTCATCATCATAATCTTCATCTTCTTCATACCGATTACTTACATTCTGATCTTCATCCTCATCATAATCGTCATCATACGCATCATCATACTCATCTTCGTATTCCCTTCGGCGACTCCGATGTGAAGCGCGCCCTCCCTCGCTGGCAATACGGCGTCTGCGTTCGGGCTCCATCGAGGCAAAACCTCTTTTGTCTGATCTTCGTGCCATAATCATTGATTTTAGTGGTTAATAAAAAATTGTAGTCTGTCTCTTTACTACTTCGAAAATTTGCGGACTATTGAAAAACTGTGGAAAGTATTCTACAAAATATAGATGGGAAATTAATCTTCTATAGTTTCGTAACGATAGTTTTTATATAAAGCGAATTCATCATGTCGTTTTATTAACAGCCAATCGTTCTCTCTCTTTCTCATCAATACAAATTCTCCAACTAACTTTTTGCCTTGTAAAAAAAACTTTAATGATCCTTGCTCCAAACATTCAAGCGCTTCGAATTCCGACAACACATTTCCACTGTCATCGATAGGAATGTAATTGCCTTTATCCCATGTACGCAAGACTTCCTCCGTCAACGCTTGTTCTAAATTTATTTCAAGAATTTCATCTTCCTGAGCCTGGCATTGCTCGAGAGGATTCATAGAAGGCACGTCAGGAACGGCCCAACTTTTATTCCCGTTCAGTTCAATGGTAAAATCAAATTTGAGTTGATTTTCCTTTTTTCTATGGATCACAAATCTCAAATGATCCTTATCTGATCTCTTTTGGCAAGCAGGTTCGCCCGAATGAAGGGTTTTTAATTCTTTGATCATATAAACTTAATTTGGAAGATCTCTGCAATTTTTACAAATCATCGCCAGATAACTATTTCCTGAAAAAACTTTGCCAAAGAGATAATGAAATATTGGTTCCTGGAATTTCATGATGAAAAAAACTATCCTAACCTTCTTTTTCATTAACCCTGTTGTTTTGGGACGCTCAGTTTCAAAACCTGAATCACTACTTTTGTCGCTTATAGAATTTTGTGGAGAAAAATAATTTTGTCGACCAGATTAGAATTTTTTGCCGAAGCGGGCATGGAGGGGCCGGCAGTAAACATTTCTTACGTAATAAGATGACAGCCTTCGGCGGCCCAGATGGTGGGGATGGCGGAAGGGGGGCGCATATTATTTTAAAGGGAAATAAAAATCTTTGGACACTTCTTCATTTACGCTATTTCAAAAATATACTGGCTGAAAACGGCGAACCCGGAACCAGCAATAACAAAACCGGACGGGATGGTAAAGACATTATTATAGAAGTTCCTCCCGGGACTATTGCCATTGACGAAGAAACAGGCAAAAAGGAAGCAGAGATATTGGCGCACGGAGAAGAAGTAATTTGGTTAAAAGGGGGAATTGGAGGATTAGGTAACACTCATTTTAAAACAGCCACGAACCAGGCACCTGAATATGCACAGCCTGGCCTGCCGGGAGTCGAGGGCTGGAAGATACTGGAATTAAAAGTATTAGCTGATGTTGGCTTGGTCGGTTTTCCGAATGCGGGCAAATCGACATTACTTTCGGTGATGACAGCGGCAAAACCAAAGATCGCCGATTATGCTTTTACCACCTTAATCCCAAACCTCGGGATTGTAGAATATCGTGACGGAAAAAGTTTTTGCATTGCTGATCTTCCCGGGATCATCGAGGGCGCAGCAGAAGGAAAGGGGTTAGGACATCGTTTCCTCAGGCACATAGAACGAAACCCTGTCTTATTATTTTTGATCCCGGCAGACAGCAGGGATCACAGGAAGGAATTTGAAATATTGATAAAGGAATTGGAACAGTACAATCCTGAATTGTTACACAAACAATTTTTGATCGCAATCAGTAAAACTGATCTGTTGGACGAGGAACTGAAAATGGCGGTTGAAAAAGAGCTGCCTGAGAATACGCCACATATTTTTATCTCCTCCCTTACAAACAAAAACATACAGCAACTGAAAGATTTGTTATGGAATGCCTTGAATGAAGCAACCTGACAATTGCGTTCCGGTAAATTTCACTGTTCCGCTTTAAATATTCACGTTACGCTATTTAAGATACGTCGACATCATGCCGCAATTGCGAAATTTAAAGTACGTTTGTCTCAAGTAAAAATTACAGGCATGAGAAAACTATTCCTAACGGGCATCTCCGTATTTATTCTTTTTGTCAGATCCTTCGCCGACGAGGGTATGTGGCTTCCCTTGCTATTAGGTCAGCAGGTGTACAATGAGATGGTGAAGAAAGGACTGAAGTTAACCAAAGAGCAGCTTTACAGCGTCAACAAGGCATCCCTTAAGGATGCAATTGTCATTTTTGGCGGAGGCTGCACTGGTGAAATGGTAAGTCCCGATGGATTGGTTATTACCAATCATCACTGTGGATATGAGGTAATTGCCTCTGCCAGCACAGTGGACCATAATTATCTTCTTGATGGTTTCTATTCCAAAACGAGGGACGAAGAAATACCGGCTGAAGGGCTAACCGTTCAGTTTCTTTTGCGCATTAATGATATTACCAAAGAAGTAATGGACTCATTGCAGGGATTAAATGGAATGGACAGGGTACAACGGCAGCAAAAAGCGCTCATGAGCATCAATAGCCGGCTGTCCGATACGGCACAAGGAATTGAAGCAAGAGTAAGCTCTTTGTTCAAGGGAAATCAATTTCTTGTTTTTATTTACCAGCGTTATAAAGATGTGAGGTTAGTGGTGGCGCCACCGGAGAACCTGGGCAAATTTGGCGGCGATACGGACAACTGGGAGTGGCCGCGTCACACCATAGATTTTGCCCTGTTTCGTGTGTATGCGGGCAAAGATGGAAAGCCGGCGAAGTATTCCGAGTCCAATATTCCTTTAAAGCCAAAATGGTTCCTGCCAATTTCTATAAAGGGAGTAAAGGAAGGCGATTATTCGATGATCTATGGTTATCCTGGCAGCACGAATCGCTACGAGACCTCTTACGGCGTGAAATTAAAAATTGATATTAATAACCCTACACTTGTTAAGCTTCGCGACATGCGTTTGAAATATATGTTCGCAGAAATGAAAAACGATCCGGCTATCAAGTTGCAATTGGCTTCTTCGTATGCGAGCATTTCTAATTACTGGAAATTTTTTGATGGTGAAACCAAACAGCTTCTCAAGTACGATGTATATGGACAAAAGAAAAAAGCCGAGGATCAATTTAGCACATGGGCAAAGGGAAAACCAGAATATGAGAACATTTTTAATGAATGGGACAAAGCTTATGAGGCATGGCGCCCTTACGCAAAAAACAGGATGTATATGAATGAAGGAATCTATGGTTCACCGCTGGCCATGTTTGCAGGTAGTTTGTTGCAGCTGGAAAATGCGTTGGTTGGTACAAAAAGTACTGCGGCAGATGTTAAGAAGGCAACGGATGTGGCGAACAATTACCGGGTGGAGTTTTTGAAAGATGAAAATAAGATTTCGGATCAGAATATATTGGGAACAGTCACAAAAATGTATTATGAAGACGTGCCGCAGGACCAGCATCCGACCGGCTTTTATAACAATCTCAGGAACCAGTATGGAGACCTGAAAGATGAAAACACTTATAAAAAATTTGCGACCGATGTTTTTAGTAAGACCATGATCTTTGATGACGCGAGGTGGAATGACTTTATTGCGCATCCTGACGCAAATAAACTGCAGCAGGATCCTGCATTTGACTTTGCCAGCACGTTCACTAAAAACTATAATGGTAAGTATGCCCCGTTTTATCAACAGTTCGTTGCAAAAAACAACGAACTGGGACGCCTCTATTTGAAAGGCATCATGCAAATGGATACCTTAAAAGCAAAAAAAATGTATCCTGATGCCACATTTACGATGAGGGTCAGTTATGGAACTGTAAAAAGCTATAATCCGCGTAATGCTGTTCACTATGATTATATCACTACATCGAAAGGTTTCCTGGAAAAATATATACTGGGCGATTACGAATTTGATATTCATCCAAAGGTGCTGGAAATGATGAAGAAAAAAGATTTTGGTCAGTATGCTGACAAAAGTAAAAATGACCTGGTTGTTGCCTTCATTACCAATAATGATATAACAGGAGGTAACTCGGGTTCTCCGGTTATGAATGCCAAAGGTGAGCTGCTAGGACTTGCTTTTGATGGAAATTACGAGGCTTTGAGTCACCAGATCGCTTATGATAAAGATCTGAATCGCACTATTTGTGTTGATATTCGTGCCGTACTTTGGGTCATTGACAAAGTTGGGGGAGATCAAACTATCATCAAGGAACTAAAGTTGGTAAAATAAACACTTTCACATCGCCCTGCTCACCTCAGGAATCTTTTTTTGCAGGATAGAATGTAGAATACAGACTATAGAATTCAGAATAAAGTTGTCATTCCGGGCTTGACCCGGAATCTTCTCGGCCGCGTCATTGCGAGGAGCCCCCTTGGGGGCGGCGAAGCAATCTAACTATGCGAACACCCCGATGATCGTTTTCAGATTGTTTCAAAAATCCCGCCTAACGCCGAATTTTTTTGCAATGACGAGCAGTATAGCCGGGCGGGAACCGCGTTGCTACGGATAGCTGCAACGTCATAACGAATTGTTGTTGATTGCGAAAGCCTGGATAAAGACCCTCCCCGCCGGGAGGGTTTTTAATTATAATTCTTTGAAAAAAATTATTATTTTGGCGCAAAATCCAATTTATATGAAGCCCCCTATCAAGGTCCTACTATTCATTTCAACGGCCCTTGCTTGTCTTTCTTCGCAAGCACAAACGTCAGATTCCTATAATGATCTCGCCAAGGAAGCATTTGATAAGAAAAATTACGATCTGTGTATAGAATATTGTAATAAATCTATTTCGGCCTCGCCAAACGGATGGGCTTATTGGGAACGGGCAGCCTCCTACTATAACCTGGCAAAATATGACCTCGCTGCGTCTGATTATGCAAGCGCCACCAGCTATTATTCTTCCGACAATACCAGCCTCGCAAAATTATATTTTTTCAAAGGTGAGTCTGATTACCTGAATTTCCGGTATAGCGATGCGCTTACTGATTTTGCCAATGCTACCACGTACGGTTACTCCGACTATAAATATTTGTACTGGTACAGGGGCAATGCTTATTATTTTACCGAAGATTATAGCAAGGCAGAATCAGATTTTACGAGCGCACTGTATTACTATAATGATAACCCCAAAGAAAAGGCAAAACTTTATCGCTTCAGGGCCGATACAAAGACGGCCTTGAAAAATAGTGATGGTGCGCTGGAGGATTACACCAGCGCCATTGAAACCAACCCCGGTGACGGCTATGCTTATGAATCGCGGGCTACCCTCTGGAAAAATAAAGGAGACTATTCGAAGGCCAAAGATGACATCACCAGGGCCATCAAGTATAAGGCCACCGACGAACTGTTGGGTGATCTGTTTTTATACAAATTGTACCAGGACAGAAGCCTGTATAATTACTATCTCAGAAATTATGAGGAAGGTATAAAAGATGCACAGGAAGCTTTAAAAACAGACTCGTCCATGACAACATACTGGCACATGGGTCTCAATTATGCAGGTTTAAGAAAGTCACCATCCGCCATAGAAGCCTATAAAAAAGCAATCAGTAAAACAAAAGATTCTTCGGACAAAGCCACATTATATCGGAATATTTCCCTTGTTTATCGAAAAGACCTTGACTACAGATCGGCTCTGAGAGAAATCAATATTGCTACCGGTTTAAACAAAAAATACAGACAAGCTTATTGGACCCGCGCGCAGATCAATTCTGCGCTGAAACAGTACGCTGCGGCACTGAACGACTATGATTTTTGTATCAGCTTATATGCAAACGATAAAGCCTCACTGGCTTCAATTTATAAAGAGAGAGCTGAACTGGAGTTCTTAATGAAAGACTTTGACAGGGCCTCATATGACTACAACAAACTTCTTGAGTTTTACCCTGACGACGTAAGTTACGTGTACAATTCAGGCCGCTTTCTTATTCAAAGTAAAAAAGATGTGACAGGAGCTAAACAAAAATTTGAAAAAGCAATTGAACTGGATCTCAAAATCGATACCTGTTCAGATTATTCTTACGCACAACTTTTTTTGGGCAACACTTCCGAAGCTGTAAATAATATGTTTCGCTTGATTGATAAATACAGGCTTGATACCTACCAATATAAATGGGAACTACATATGCTGGCTTGCATTTACGCGTTGGCCGGCAACTCTGCGAAAGCATTGGAATATCTTGATAAATCCATGGCCGCAGGTTTTGACGATTATGACCATTTGATCAACGACCGTGACCTGGTAAGCATTAGCAAACTTCCGCAGTATACAGCAATATTGACAAAGTACAAAGTGCCCCACCCTAAACTTTAGGCGGCTCACCCTTTTCTTTGAATTATTATTTATCATTGCACACACATTGTGCAACGACTAATAGTCATAATGATTTTTGCCTTGCCGGTGACGACCTTAGGCCAAACCAGGATCGGCATTTCCACAGACATTTCCCTGCAAAGAAGTTTGAAAAAAGAGCAACGTTTTTGGGCGTTTGGACAGGATGTCGTAGTTCATTGGCATTTTACTCCAAAAAATGGCAGCTATGCATCCGTCTCTTACTATTCAAACGGGAATTTCAAAAATTCTTTGTCCGCCCCTGCAAAATCGTTGAGTACTTTGCCCCAGGAAATTTTTTTTACAAATAAAGCAAAAATGCGCCTCGTGCAAATTTCACTTGGATGGAGGCGATATCTTGTTGGTACCCACACCGCTGAGGGTGGGTGGAACCTTTATGCGATTACCGGATTTGGACTCATATTCGGAAAGGTCACGAACGTGTATTCAAGGACCATTGATACTTCCTTATATAGTCCGCCATCACAGCCAATCAGGGGCATGGGGTACTTTAAAAGACTTACTCTTGATCTTGGATTAGGTTGGGAAGTTCCTCTGGGAGGCGAAATCTATTTTTATTCGGAAGGAAAGATATGGATCCCCACGTCGGATTACCCCAGTAAATATCTTTTTATTAATAATAATGCACCGCTTGTTATGATGGCAACCGCTGGCTTACGAATACTTCTCTAATCAATCTCAATGACAATGGCAAAAACGAAGTTACCGGTCAGAAGCATTGGAATTTACAAATTGATCATTCCCCTGAAAGAGCCGTTTATTATCTCGCTGGGTGCCCAGTACAATGCCGAGAGCATCATCATAGAAATCAACACGGATGATCATGCGGGTTACGGTGAATGCAGTCCATACATGAACATCAACGGTGAGAGTTTGGATACATGTTTTATCGTCGGGCAATACTTTGCCAAAATATTAAAACAAAAAGACGCACTGGATATAAAGGGATGTATCCGGGCCATGGATAAAGTGATTTATGGCAACCACAGTATCAAAAGTGCGTTTGATATGGCGCTCTATGATATCGCCGCGCAACACGCGGAAGTACCACTATACAAATTTTTGGGCGGAGAAAATGATAAAACACTTGTTACTGATTACACGGTAAGTATTGGCGACGCCGGAAAAATGGCAGAAGATGCCGCAAAGTGCAAACAACAGGGGTTTCAGGTTATTAAAGTCAAATTGGGTGAAAGCGAAAGCAAAGATGTGGAACGTATTCATTCGATCCGCGAAGCAATTGGATATGAGATTCCTTTGCGCATTGATGCCAACCAGGGCTGGGATCTAAAAACAGCTATCGCCACATTGAAGGAATTGGAAAGATATAATATTCAATATTGCGAAGAGCCAATTCCCCGTTGGGATTTTATGCGATTAAGAAAATTAAGAAAGAAAAGTCCTATACCCATTATGGCTGATGAAAGTTGCTGCGATCATCACGACGCAAAAAGATTAATTTCTTTAAAGGCCTGTGATATGCTGAACATAAAACTGGGCAAATCCGGCGGTATCTATGATGCGTTAAAAATTATCTCTTTGGCAGAAAAAGCAAAAATGAACATGCAGGTAGGAGGATTTACGGAATCGAGGCTGGGCATGACAGCTTTTGCGCATCTTGCACTATGCAGTGAGAACATCCTGCACTGTGATTTTGACACTCCTTTAATGTTTATCGAAGATCCTGTTAGCGGCGGATTAACGTATCACGAAAATGGGGTGGTTAAAGTACCGGAAAAGCCAGGTCTTGGCGCATGGATCGAAAAGGCATATCTGGATCAACTGGAAAAAATAATTTTATAACAACATCAACAGGTAACACATGAAAGCCCTTTTTACGTTGCTCTTATTAACTCCTCTTCTTTCCTTTTCACAAATTGATAGCTCGTTTATTTTGAAACTAAAAGCGCTGGATACAGCGAATATTTTAAAATCAGATACCGTTTCCGTTCCTGATGATCCCCTGACCAGCAAGATAAAACTGCTTATGAGCGAACGAAGAGGACTCACCATCGGAACAATTCTCAAACTAAAAATCACGGAAGAGCAACAGAAGGACACGACTCATTCAAAAGACTTTTATAATAAGCTATTGGAAGACGTAACTAAAGGAAAAACAAGCAAGTTGATTGAAAATAGTTTGATCAATCTATACCGGAGAACTTTTACGGAAAAAGAGGTTGAGCAACTAATAAACTTTTATCAAACATCTGCTGGTAAAAAAATGGACAAGGAATTCATTTTGCTGCTGGTACAATCTGTAAAGGACGCAGAGCAACTTTTAAAACTAGCCGGCAAAAACTTAGAAAGTAATAAATAACCCTATAGCACTATCATTTATTTTTCGCATTTCTCAGGGCCATAGCTAAAAAAATCAAAGCGGGCGGGAATTGCAGAAGCGCTGTCCACAAAACCCCTGAGCGCAAATAGTCCAATGAATTTAGGGTTCATATCAATATCTCTACCGATCACTTCTTTAAATGCAGAGTTTGCCAGGCTTCCAATAGCTTATTATAAAAGTCTTTTGAATGAGTCGTGTCCTTCTGTTGCTCTTCCGTGATTTTTAGTTTGAGAATTGTTCCGATGGTGAGTCCTCTT